>OJUG01001610.1_pt1 | contig 27904 bp, 28 predicted proteins | sample 1599841 | NCBI WGS metagenome assembly OJUG01 (sample SAMN04168659, study PRJEB22393) | human gut metagenome | biome: human gut microbiome; feature: stool | host: Homo sapiens | collected 2014-05-12 | reverse complement strand
CGCCTGTTTTCTCTACCGTGTTAAAACTTGTATCGGCGGTATTGACTCCCACAGGAGTTCGACCGCCTCCCCATGCCGCCCATGTTCCCCCGTATAGGGTTCCTGGGTTTGTGGAAACCGTTGTTTCAAACAGACTTCCCACAGGATGCGATGCCAAAAAGATTGCACTTGTTCCGATGTCCGCCGCTGTAATTGTGATATTGCCTGTTAACGCCTTTCCGTTTATCGTTCGGCTTGTAGGTACTGCGCCTACATCGGCTGCGGTCGGCATTTGTATTAATTTACCGCTTTCGTTTAAACCTGCCACGCCGTTTGCCTGATTTCGTTCAGAGCTTGCAATTGCACTGACATCCTGCGCAGTTAACGTAATATTGCCTGACAACGCTTTTCCGTTGACAGTAGTTCCCACAGAAACCGCACCTACGTCATTGGCAGTTGGCATTTGCTGTAATTTACCGCTGCTGTCCAGTCCCGCAATTCCGTTTGGCTGATTTTTTTGCTGTGAGATTGCCTCATCTACCAATTCTCCTGCTACTTGCGCCATTTGTTCCACAGCTTGATTTGCTCTGTCCGCTGCTGTATTTGCTTGACTGACTGCTGCTTGTACAGCAGTTTGCGCCTGTGCTACCGCTTGTTGTAATTGTTCGTCTCCATTGTCCAGCCAGTCGTCCACACTTTGCATTTTATGTAAGATTTCTTCATCTTTTACGGCAAGCCAGTCATTCATTTGACTTTGCATCTGTTGGGATAAGTCATCAAAAGCATCATCGAATTCATTTAGTTTTTCGTTTAAGGCTTCGGTTACGGTGTCTATCAGACCGTCCGCTTCTTTTAATGCTTTTAACAATAATGTAAATTCATTGCTGCTTTCTATTGCTTTGTCATCTTCCAAAGAACGGTCAATGATAATCGTTAAACCCAAAATTTTTAACAGAGAACCGTTTTTATCTATAATATGAATTTCACAATCGCAAATCGTACCTGCCACAGCACTCATTTGGGATGTTAATTCCACTGAAATCAAACCGTTTTTTGCATCAAGAATTTCACAGATATTATATACAATAGTTTTGTCGGGTTTGGTCATATAAATTGCCGCTGTTTTTTCTGAAATATCCAGCCGTTTGTCATGGTCATACAAAGATACTTCAATCCATCTGGCAGCAATTTCTCCCTGCACTGCCGTAACAACCGCGTGTGCGTTGCGCCAGACATTTAAGCATACTTTTTTTGATGTCATAGTTTCCTCCTTTATGTCATGTTATGATAGTTCCATTTTTACTTTATCAAAATAGACAAGAACAAACCGAACAACTGAAATTCTGTTCATAAAATTTCCAAATATATTTTCATATTCCTTACGTAATGTTCAAAAAATGTCCATAATCTAGGATTAAAATAAAATCATTCCAAGAAGGAAAGGTAATACTTCAATTACCTGAAATAATCGAAACTGCCCGCGTTATGGATTGGTCGGAATACCGGATCATAACCAGAGCAGACCAAAAATTCTTTCCATATGGAAATTCAAATATATCATATTCTCATACTCCCCCTAAATGCCGCTGTAAAGCGGTATTTTTTTGTTTTCATCATAAAATCGTTTCGATGTTTGATGCATATTGCAAAGAACTGTCGGCAAGTAACAACAGTTCTTTGTAAATTTGTTTTGAAAATCATTACAATCTCTTTTATCATGTGGCAGAGGTTCGTAAAAATCATGGTGTCTGCAAATGTATTATCGTTGCCAAAACAGTTTTGAAATGGAATGTATATCATAATAAAATGAGCCTTGTGATTTCCTCCTTGCATGCATGCAAACGAAATATCATGGAAAACAGTAAACATTGCCAACCATATTTTGATTGTTTCCTGTTCATACTATAAACGGAGGTAATCGACATGCAGGAACCTTTTTTATGTTTATCGGATTTACTGGACCAAGATTTGTCCAGCTATGAATATTTTCATTCTTTGCCTTTGGAAATTCAAAAGAAAATAGAAGAAAGCGACGTCAATTCATTTGCGGATATGCAGCAAATGGCTGAAAAAATAAAAGCGGAACAAACACAAAAATAAACAAAAAACCACACACCGTACGGTGTGTGGTTTTCTATTATAATACGCAATTTAAAAATTCTTTTGTTCTTTGTTCTCTTGGATTTGCGAAAAATGCTTTTGCGGGGCCTTCCTCCACTTTATAACCGTCTGCCATAAATACCACACGGTCACTGACATCACGCGCAAATCCCATCTCATGGGTAACCACAATCATGGTCATACCGCCGGTTGCCAATTCTTTCATGACTTGCAACACGCCGCCTACCATTTCAGGGTCCAACGCAGAAGTCGGTTCGTCAAACAGCATCAAATCCGGTTCCATTGCCAAGGCGCGCGCTATGGCGACACGCTGTTTTTGTCCGCCTGACAGGTTGACAGGATATTCGGCTGCTTTGCTTTTTAATCCAACACGGTCCAGCAGTTCCAAAGCACGAACGTGTGCCTGTTCTTTTGACATCAGTTTCAAATCCACAGGGGCCAACATGATGTTCTTTTCTACGGTCAAATGAGGAAATAAATTAAAATGCTGAAATACCATGCCGATATGCTGTCTTAACTTGTTGATATCCGCTTTTTTGTCGGTAATTTCTTTTCCGTCTACCACAATGCTGCCTTTGGTTGGAGTTTCCAATAAATTGATACAACGCAAAAATGTACTTTTACCGGAACCGGAGGGACCAATCAAACTGACAACTTCTCCTTGTTGTACAGTCATGTCGATGCCTTTTAATACTTCCAATTTTCCGTAGTATTTATGAAGATCAGTTACCTGTACCTTTGAGTTTTCCACGGCGCAGCCTCCTTTCTACCACAGCAGACAATGCTGTAAGCAAAGATACCAAAATTAAATAGTAAATTGCCAAAATCAAGTATGTGTTAAAGCTTTCCAGGTTTTGTGCCACAATGGCCTTACCCACTTTTGTAAGCTCTGCCAAACCAATGACGGATAGAATGGAAGAATCCTTCAGAGTAATGATAAACTGATTAATCACGGAAGGAATCACGATTCTGGCAGCCTGCGGCAAAATAACTTTCTGCATGGTTTTCATATAAGGCAAACCGAGAGAACGTGCCGCTTCCATCTGTCCCACATCCACAGCTTCAATACCGCTTCGGAAGATTTCAGACAAATAGGCGCCTGCATTCAAGGTAAGCGTAATGATACTTGCTACCTCTACAGGCATGGTAAATCCAAGCAATTTCGGAATACCGAAGTAAATCATAAATGCCTGTACAATTACAGGTGTACCGCGAATGACCCACAAATATACTCTTGTAATGGCATGCAGCACTTTATACTTGGAAAGACGCAGTGCACAGAACAACAGTCCCAATACAACCGCAAATACCAATGATACCGCTGTAATCCATAACGTTACGCCTGCTGCCTGTACAAAACGCGGAAAGGTGGTTCCAAGCAGTGTAAAGAAGTTAACGCCTTCATTGGATTCCACATTTGCCGCTGTACCGTCACCGGAAGAAATATAGCTGTCCAAAATGCGCTGATATTCTCCGCTGGCCTTTACATTTTCCAAGCCGTCGTTGAACATTTGAAGCAGCTCTGCATTTTGTCCTTTTTTCACACCAAGACCGTAAGAAGAACCTGCCTCTTTTTCACCCACCAACTTCAGTCCGATGTCTTGACTGATTGCATAACCCAACACAGGGTAATCTTCAAAACAAGCCGCAGTATTGCCAAGCTTTACATCTTCGTACATATTGGCGGAATCATCGAACGTAACAACGGAAAAACCGTATTGTTCAGACAGTTTATTTGCTAAAGTGGCACCTTCCGTACCGACTTTTACCGCTACTTTTTTCCCTCTTAAATCTTCATAACTTTGTATGGAATCGTTTTCCTTGCTTACTGCCATGGAGATTCCCGAATCAAAGTAAGGGGTGGAAAAATCCATTTTCTTTTGGCGCTCTTCCGTAATGGAACAGCCTGCCAAAATACCGTCTGCTTGTCCCGATTCCACCGCTTGCAATGCTGCGTCAAATCCAATGGCACGCGCTTCATACTCAAAGCCTTGGTCTTTTGCAATTGCTTCCAATAATTCTACGTCAATACCCACACGGTTGCCCTGACTGTCTTCAAATTCAAACGGAGCAAACGTTGTATCCATTGCTATGATATATTTTTTTCCCGTGCCATTGCTCTGTTCTTCGTTCTCGCTTGCAGCGGCAGCGCCAAAGCAGGAAAAAACCGTTATCAGCATCAACAACAGCGCCGCCAAAGAAAACACTTGTTTTGTTCTGTTTTTCTTTTTTTGCATGCCCACTCATCACTCCCTAACAAAATGAAATACTTTCTATGGTCACCAAACATGTTCCCTCAGATGTTTGGAAAACAAAAAACGTTATATTCCGTTTAACACAACAAAAGACCGGGACAACTCCCGATCTTTTTACATATACACGGAAAATCTCAATTTATTATACCGAATCACCGGTTTTCTGTCAATTAAAATATATTTGCCCTATTCTTTGACAAAATAGAGCAGTAGCTGAAGAAACAGAAGAATCTGCTGAATAAATTCGCATTTTGAAATATCCGTCTTTTGCGACGGATATTTTTGAATACGCCTTAGGACAATCTATAATACTATATTTTATATTTTAATTGATATCTGAAATTGTCAGCAGCAAAACTTGCTCATGGACACAGAGAATCCGATTCCGATATGACGTACAATGGAAAATAAAACAGCGTTGATGTCCATTGGCAAAGAAGATTTGATTCAGCATAAAACCTCCGTACCAAGTCTGTCTTTTATCAATGAGAACTGTGAATTTTCCTTTTGGGGTTACCCTGCTTTTTCCTGTAACAACCGTCATATTCCAAAAACCATCACACAATGGATTTGACGTATCCCCTCCACGCTCTCGGTTGCTGCCGCAAACAAGAGAAACGCCGATGTATTGCCTGCAAAGTAGAAACTGAGCTCAAATACAGAATGTCCCAAACGCTGTTTGGGTGTATCAAAAAAGAACCTGCAATCAACATCGGAAATTCTCTCACAAAAACAAAAAGAGTCCGAACGCAAAATGCATTCGAACTCAATTTGGTGCTGGTAGCCAGACTTGAACTGGCACGGTATTGCTACCGAGGGATTTTAAGTCCCTTGTGTCTGCCGATTCCACCATACCAGCGTGGAACGTTTGTTATTATATCATAAGTAAATTACAAAAGCAAGCATTTTATTTTGTAATTTTTATTTTTTCTTCCGAACAAAAGCACACAGGATATGGTACGTTCATATGTATCATCACACATTGGTTTTCACACCTCAATCGTTGATACCGGGAATACGAATATTGTACTTGCGGTAGTATTCTTTTGTTTCATCAACCCTGTAAACTTCACTTTTGTGCTTCTCCCACAGCATGGTGAGCGGATAAAGATTAATCCATATTTCGTTGCTGCTCTCTTTTTGAGATTCATCAAAAATCAGCTGCATGCCCAAATGCAAATGCGGAACCTCAATATTGTTGGCATTCTCTTTTGTACTGTAGCCTGTGTGTCCGACATAGCCGATGACATCGCCCGCTTTTACTACTTTGCCTTCTTCAATGCCTTCCGCATAAGGACGATTTTGACGCAAATGCGCATAATAATAGTATCTCGTACCATCCAAACTGCGTATTCCCAAACGCCATCCTCCGTATTGATTCCAACCGACCGCTTCCACAATACCCGATTCAATCGCAATCACGGGTGTGCCTGTCTGTGCCATCAAATCATGACCCAAATGCTGCCTTTTGTAGCCGTAAGTACGCTGGGCGCCAAAATCGTCGTAATGCTCAAAGGGATAATTTTTGGCAATGGGTGAATAGGCAATCAAACCGTATTTATCCTGCCAAACCGTTTCTCCGTTTTCTGATGTTGTTTCTATTTGATAATCACCTACCATTCCTCCCAGTACCGCAGTGTATGCTTTACTGTAATAGGCATAATACTGCATTCCTTCTGTGAGGGATTCCATTGTTTCTCCCGACTGAAGTTTATCTACCAATGTATCCATATCAGAGCTTTGATATCTTGAAAAATCTCCGCCGTACTTGGCGCCCAAATATGCCAGCAAGTCAATCCAGCTGATTTTTACTTCCGCATTTTCTTCATGGCTTTTTATGTCAATCTGCAGCGCTTTTTCCAATGCCGCGTATGTGACATTAAATTCCACATACTTGATGAACTCTTTCTTTTCCTCTGTCTGTGATTGTACAGATTCCCCAACATTGGATTCCCCGACCGATTCCTGTATGGACTCTGCCGAGATATCCTGTGATAACGATTCCGTTTGCATATCGGACACTGTGTATTGCCCTGTACAATAGATACCTGCAACAGTTCCGCCAATGGCGCCGCACACCCCGATACAAACAACGGAAGCGATGATAATTGTTTTACGTTTGAAATTGAATATCATGTAATAATCCCCCGCTTTGTTCATTCTTATGAAGCAGCGGGGGAAAATATTTCTTTATTTACAAATCATCCGCATCTTGTACGGGAGCCTCATCGTCATAGGTCATTCCCGTATAACTGCCCAGCACATCGGAATAAATGGGTCCCTCCGTATTGGAAAAGGCCTGTGTATGGTCACCTTTTCCGCCGTGACTTATTCCGTTTTGCGTCTGATGCAGCGTTGCCGCAATATTTTTAATTCGTTTCATTTTCAAAGATGTTTTTCCATGTTCGCCGCGTCTGTAATGTCTCACCTTTCATACCTCCGCACATCAATCAAAATAGGCAAAAAAAATTGCTTCCTCCTTATTATAAGTAGGAGCAAAGCAATTATTACTGTTCTATTGATTTTTCGGCCAATATTGCCCTGATAAATCTTTGATGACTTCCGATGCCAATATCAATCCTGCTACCGGCGGTACAAAAGATACGCTGCCGGGTGTTTGACGTTTTGAGGAATCCTGTTCCACTTCGGCATCTTCTTCCCTCTTTACGGGAACTTCTTTGGAAAACACCACTTTCAGCTTTGGAATGCCTCGCTTTTTCAGCTCCCTGCGCATCACTCGGCACAGCGGACAGACTGATGTTTGATAAATATCTGCAATTTCAAATTGTGTGGGGTCCAATTTATTGCCTGTTCCCATACTGCTGATGATAGGAATCTTTTTTTCATGGGCTGTTTGCACCAATGCCAGTTTTGCGGAAACCGTATCAATGGCATCTACAATATAATCGCAATCATTGAGAAAATCAGTGTCGGAATCTGCCAAAAAAAATTCTTTTTTGACTACTACATCCGCTTGAGGATTGATGCTTAAAATTCGCTCTTTCATCACATCTGTTTTATATTTTCCCACCGTCTGCATCGTTGCAATGATTTGTCTGTTTAAATTGGTAAGCGAAATGGTATCATGGTCTATCAGACAAAATGCTCCCACACCGCTTCTTGCCAACGCTTCCACCGCAAATCCGCCTACGCCGCCTATGCCAAAAACAGCAATCTTCTTTTGTTTTAATTGTGTCACGCCTGCTTTTCCCATTAAAAGTTCGGAACGAGAAAATTGATTGAGCATACTGCAACTCCTATCACTTGGTTGTATTGTACTACTCACTGTAATGGTTCTTTTTTATTTTGTCAAGAATCCTGCCAAATAAACAGGAATTTGGTAAGTAAAAGAATCCATAGTTCAAATAAATCAGATATATGAATTGCGGTTGTTTCCGCGTATTGCTCGAATGGCAGACACGTTCGCCGATTAAAATAAAAAAACACTGCCTGATATCTAAAAAAATCTACGATTTTAAACGGTAATATTATATAAACGCCTTTTTGCAGCTTGCTCCAAAAAGGTGAAAGGATAATCATACAGAACATAACGAAGGTTTTCTTATGTATTTGTTTGCTCATATTGGTTTCTGCTGAACATCAGCAAGATTGATGATGATTTTCCCTTCCTTTTCTGCTGACGCTTTCCATTGTGCAGCGCCACCCCAAGCATGTGTAACATATACAACAACATAATCAGACTGCTTAAGCATCCATTGGTTGCGTTTTATAATAGCGTATTTGGGAGGTATATTTGTAAGCTCAACAGGAAAAACAGTGTCTGAACTATCCTGATGCATCAATGGATGCTTTTTGCTCGGCATATAAGCAAGTATAACAGCATAATTGATATGTGGATAAATCATTTTTAGCTTCTTGAGTGTATCTCGGACCATAGAATCAAACCTGCCATGATTTCCTACATAAAATGTAGTGATATTTTTATGTTGTATCAAATCTGCCAAAACCTTTTTTAAAATAAAAGCTGTTGGCTGCGGCACATCTCTGTGTCCAAAAAATGTACAAATTGCCACACAATCACCTTCAAATCCAATTAACTCAATTAAGTTAATTGGATTTTATCAAAAATCTCGAAATACATCAACCCGTATTCGGGTAATTTCTCTGAAATTTGCCATTATCATGGTATTAACCTATAAGTGGGTAATACTGATGATGAGGTATTGATGATGGAGTATGCAGATATATACGTAAAAAGAATTCGCGAACTTTGCAAACAGAGAGGAATTGCGATTAATAAGCTTGCGGTAATGAGTGATGTAAAGCAATCTACACTTGACAATATTGTCCGCGGACTTACAAAAAATCCAAGAGTAAAAACCTTGCATAAGCTTGCAATTGCCTTTAATATGACATTATCTGAATTTCTTGATTTTAATGAATTAAATGAATACTCTTTTGAAGACAGAGATGATGAGTGAATTTATTTAACAATTGAAACAAAAAGACTTTATTTTTCAGGAACTTTAGTTTCTAAAACAAAAACCGTGCATTCGACAACATGTCTGCTGCACGGTTTTTTACGATGAACCATAAAAATTACAATCATCTGTCTTTTTAAGAGATAACATGGTATACTAATCGAAGATAAAAATGAGGTGTATGAACATGTACTATTTGGGAATTGACCTTGGCGGCACCAACATCGCTGCCGGCGTTGTAAATGAGCAATATCAAATCATCGGACGCAGCAAAACAAAAACGCACGTCCCTTGCAGTGAAGAAGAAATGTGCAGTCAGCTTGCCTTTGCTGCACTTTCCGCTTTGGAAGATGCAAATATCACCATAGATGAAATTGAATGGATTGGCATTGGCAGCCCCGGTTCCATTGACCGTACCAACGGCATGATTACCTTTTCCAGCAATCTGCACTTTCATCAATTTCCGCTGGAGCGATTGCTCAGTGAAAAACTTTGCAAACGAGTCATCATCGAAAACGATGCAAAAGCAGCCGCTTACGGCGAATTTTTGGCAGGCGCCTTAAAAAACGCAAACAATGCCCTTGCCATTACACTGGGAACAGGCGTTGGATGCGGCATTATTATCAACAAACAAATTTACAGAGGCTCAAATGCTTCTTCGGGAGAAATGGGCCATATGGTAATAGAACACAACGGCCGTCCATGCAAATGCGGCAGAAACGGCTGTTGGGAGCAATATGCATCGGCAAACGGATTAAAGCAAACCACAAGAGAAATGATAGAAAATCAGCCCGAACATGCCGCACATTTGCTGGAACTGATTGGTCACGATTTGGATAACATCAGCGGACGTACTCCATTCCAGGCCATGCGAGACGGTGATATGCTTGGTACAAAAATATGCAATGCGTATATTGAAATGCTGGGCTGCGGATTGATTAATGCCGTTAACATTTTTCAGCCGGACATTGTATGTTTGGGCGGAGGCGTATGCAACGAAGGAGAAGCGCTGCTGGAACCTTTGCGCAAACTAATTGAAAAAGAACGGTATCCTGTAGAACAATCGCATCCCTTTACCCTTTGCAAAGCACAATTGGGAAACGATGCGGGTATCATCGGCGCTGCATTGTTGGGGTTGGAGACGTACGATAAATAACCATTATAAAAATAATTCGTTTTCTTTTCTTTTCGCAAATAGAGGTTTCATTTTTTCAGAAACTGCACTCAACATTTGTTCATCAAGATGTCTTGCTTTGCTTGGGCAAACTTGAATACATCTCATACATGAAATACATTGTTCCACCTTCGTTTGATTTGGCGTGTCAAAGGGAATTGCATGTACCGGACACAGTTTTGCACATAAGCCGCACATGGTGCACAAATTAGATGCTGTAGGATAAAATGGAACTTCTTTTAATTCCTTATAAGGACGATTACCTTTCACTTGTACTTCTGTTAAAATCGAAGCATCTATTTTTTCTTTTATTTCTTTTGCAAATCTTTTTAATTGGTGCATGTCATCCGTATCAGGTCTGCCGGAGGCAAATTGATGCATAATGGAATGTTCTGCAATTGCAGCAACACCACCAATACAGGCAAATCCCTGCGATGTTACAACATCATATAATTCTATGAGCGTATCATCGTAATCTCTGTTTCCATAAGATACCACTAAAATAGCGGATGCACCATTTCCCTTGAAACCATTGATACGCTCTGCAGCTGTACGGGGAACCCGTCCCCCGTAAGATGGCACTCCTATCAAACAAATATCATTTTCTGAAAAGATTCTCTCCGGAATTTGGTCAGTATACTCACACAAATCAATCTCTTGATAGGCTCCTATTTCTTGAGCTAACGTATTTGTAATCTTTTTTGTTCCCTGTGTTGGACTAAAATAAATAGAATAGATACTCATTGTTCCATGCGCTCCTTGCTTATTTTATTACATAGCATTAACATCGGTTCTGCTTGCTGCCAAAATTCAATCACCGGCTTTACCGTTGTGCTTTTAAAATCAATATAATAGTAGTTTTTAGTTCCCTCTCTTCGTCTGGAGATAATACCTGCATCTAACATGATTTTTAAATGGTGTGAAACTGCAGAGCGAGATATATGTCCCATTTTTTGAATATCTCCCACCCGGATTCCTCCTCTTCCGCCGGTTTGAATTAATATTAAAAATATTTCTTGACGAACTTCATCTCCTAATACAGTCATAATTGGGCAAGCCTTTTTATAATTTTCCAAAAATTGTTTCCGCAATTGTTCAAACTCTTGATTCAATGAAATACCCCCAATGACTCATTTCTGTAAACCATTATAATGATTCAAGAAATAAATACAAGCTCGGTCCCGAAAATCGAGTTCATTATGGTCTGTTTTTCTCAAATCAACCATTTTCATGATTCGATACAACAAAAAAGACAGGTTTCTCTTTTACGGAAAACCTGTCTTTTTATTTATGATTATTCAGCTTTTCTCTTTCTTGCAAAAAGAACAGTGCCGGCCATAGCACCTGCTGCCAACACAGAAACAGCAATCCACACTACGGTATTGCTGCTGTCTCCTGTTTGAGGAGAGTCCATTTGTTGACCTTGAGAAGGTGTTTGCTGAGAAGAAGCGCCCAAAGCAGAAATTACAGTGTCTTCCAATGTAATCTCTTGTGTCAGTGCTTCATCTTTGAAATATTTGCCGCAAGCTGCGCAATACCAATACTCAATATTGCCCGCTTCGGTTTCGGTTGCCGGTTTTGCTTCTACTTTTTCGGCTTGATGTCCCATAGCTTTTACTACGGTATCTGCCAAAGTAATTTCTGTTGTCAATGCTGCATCGCTGAAGTATCTGCCACAGTCAGGGCAATACCAGTATTCGATATTACCGTCTTCTGTGCAGGTTGCAGCTTTTGCTTGTACATGTACTGCCTGATGCGTATGTACTACCAAATTTCCGTTTTCATCGGTATCCAACTGAATATTTTCGGAGTTGTTTTCCACGGTAGGAGCGTCATTGTCAGGATTGGAAGCTTCAGGAACGATTAACACTTTGTCAGCTGTACTGCTGTTATCTGTAAATGTTAAAGTTGCGCCTTCTGCAAAAGCAAGAGATGCATTTCCGTTTTTATTATCCAAGTTTACACCGTACCAAGAATTGTCGCCTGTTACAACAGCGAAGTTTCCGCTTACAGTAACATCGGAGCTGTTTACAACAAGCGGAGCGCCTGATTGTGCATTTTCATGATTCAATGTTACATTGTTCAACTGTACGTTTTGAGAGCCCCAAACGTCCAATGTATGTTTATTTGCTGCGGTTGCAACCAAGTTTACATCGTTTAAGGTTACATTGTCTGCCTGAATTTTCATCAATTGAATTTGACCTGCTGTGTTCATTTTAAAATCGTCCGCAGCAGTGATGGTGTGACCGTTTCCGTTAATGGTAACGTTGTCAATTCCGTTGATGTAAACTTCTTCGCTTACCTCAATATCGCTCATCAATTCAATTGTTGTGCCGGGTTTCAGCTTATCCATGATTTGTTTTACAAATTCTGTTTTGTTGTCTACTTTGATGGTAAAGCCGTTTAATACAACATTGTTGCCTGTAATGCCGGGTGCCCAAGCATAACCGTTTACCTCATCGTGATAACCTGCATATTCATTGTTGGTAAAGTCTTGTACCACATTGTTTGCAGTTACTGTACCTGTTGTAACAGCACGAGCGTTAATCCAGGAATACAAAGTCACATTTTCCAAAACAGTGTTGCCTGCATCTGCTACATTAATATAAATGGAGCCGCTGTTTTGTGTTCCGTCCTCCTTGGCCAAAGCAAGACATTCTACGTTGCGCAAAGTCAAGTTTTTGCCGTTGCCAATCAGCTCAAGCACTTTATTGCAGCCTTCATAGTAAGAATTATAATTGCCTTTTAATTTTACATTTTCAATGGTAACATCAGAACCACCAACTGTAATTAGATTTTGACCGTTCCAGTTTCCTGTATTTGGGTCATAAGAACTGGTAATGGTAACATCACCCATACCTTTGATTGTGATGTTGTTTGCATGAATTGGAAAAATAAATCCTTTTTCCACGCCGTTTATGTTGGCAACATGTTCCAAACAACCGTCTGCCACATTATAGGTTCCTGCAGCAAGTTCCCATGTTTGTCCGTCTTTTTGGTTGTGAATGGCATCAATTAATTCCTGCGAATTTGTAATTTTTACAACTTCCCCTTCTTCTGCCGCTGATGCAACAGCAGGAATCATACAAAATATCATTGCCATTGCCACAAACAGTGACAACAACTTGTATTTTTTTGTTTTGTGTTTCAAAACAAAACCCTCCTCCTTCATATGGCAGATATGTTTTTTGATTCTGCCTATCGTATTCTTGCCTTTTGTCATACACAAGGTAAAGCAACTTTCCAATTTCAAAGCAAAAGACACCTTTTAAAAATATAACTTTATAAACAAATGGTCCCAATACTGTTTGGTGTTACAATATCAGCACTAACCATATAAAAAATTCCCTCTCCTTCCATTTATAATTTATTTAAGTGTACTTTTACAAATTTGGAAATATAAAGCATATTTATTCCATAAAGCACCATAAACTATTGAAAAATAAGGAAATTTATACTATAATTATGAAATAAGGAGAGTATCACACCTTTTCACAAAAGTACACTTAAAAAAAGTTTTGATAATAAATTGACAAATATTGATATACAAAAAAGAGTCTGAGAGAACACAGACTCTTTTTTTAATATCATTTTTAAATGGTTCAAACCGCAACGGTAAAGACTACAAAAAACTGCATAACACTGGCAGCAACCACAAACACGTGAAATATGGTATGCATATAGGCAAGTTTTTTTCCTTTAGCATAAATGACAGCGCCTATGGTGTAAAGAACGCCTCCGCCTACCAGCAAGCAAAGCTGAAGTATATTTAAATTTTGTACCAACGGCTTTATGATAAACACACATGACCAACCAATGCAAATATAACAAGCCATAGAAAACTTTTTATAACTCTTCATGTCCACTGCGTTTAATAAGATACCAATGACGGACGCGGCCCATACCACACCCAACATGACCCAGCCTGTGATTCCTTTTACGCATAACAGCAGCATTGGCGTATACGTACCGGCTATCATAAAGAAAATGGTACAGTGGTCCAAGATTTGAAAGACCTTTTTTCCTTTTGTCACAGGCAGCGCATGATATAAGGTGGAAATCACATAGAGCAAAATCATAGAAATGCTGTATACCAATAAACTGAAGATGTGTATAGGAGTTTTTGGAGTAAACACCATAAGCAGAACCAAAGCCGCAATGGATAATCCTGCGCCTATACCATGGCTGACAGCATTCCATATCTCCTCACCAAGGGAATAGAACGGAAGATTTAATACCGCACGGCGTTTGGCTGTTGCCAATTGTTTGATTCCTTCCATGCCATCACTCTTTTCTGTTATATTTTATACTTTGTAATATAGTTTTAAAAACTATGTATCTTCATCTTAATATGATGAAGGTGCAAAGTCAATGAAAAATAGAAAAGTTCATAAACTGTTTAGACTTCTTTGACATTCATTTTACATAACCAATACATTACTGCTATTATGAACTCGATTTCAAACAAATATGCAAAAAAGCAGCCTTTTCAATCAACCGCCTTGTTGTATTGATTGAAAAGACTGCTTTTTATTTTTATGGATTCAGCGCCATCATTGCCGCCATTCCGCCCCGTTTTGCTCCCATCACACGATGAGAGAACAGCAAAGTGCTGTGACAGCAGGTACAAACACGTCCCACCATTATATTTTCATCAGGTACTCCCGCATGCATGATGACCCTGCGGTTCACTTCCCACAAATCCAGCATATACTTGCCTTCTCCTTTGGGCTGTAAACATTCATCAGGTGCAATCTCGGTCAGCGCCATTACTTTTTCATACACAGGTGCATCCACCTCATAACAGCATTGCCCAATGGAAGGACCAATGGCAGCCAGAATATCATTGGGATTGCTGCCAAATTCCGTCTGCATGGCTTCCACCATACGTGCGCCCATTTCCGCTACCGTACCGCGCCAGCCTGCATGTGCCAAACCAATGGCTTTTTTTGCAGTATCCACAAAGTATAACGGTACGCAATCAGCATAATAAGTAACCAACACAACACCGGGTTCATTGGTAATCAGCCCGTCTACGCTTTGCATATCTTTGGGACGCCAAATGCCGATTCCCGCCTCTTTGGAAGTAACACGGCGCACCACCGTATGATGATCCTGCGCGGAAGCGACCAGTTTATGAAAATCAAATCCCACAGCATCGCAGAATAAATGATAATTTTTCAGAACATTGGAATCACTGTCGCCGCGATTGAAATTTAAATTCATAGAAGAAAATTCCTGTTGACTGACGCCGCCCTTTCTGGTGGAAAAGGCATGTGTGATATACGGCAATTCATCCAAGCGAGGAAATGTAAGGAACGGAACATGATTTTTTTCATTCAGCTGCATACAGCCAAGTGACTGCGACATACGGTACCTCCCCTATTATAAACGTCTTAAATTCCCTTTTCTGGCATTGAGTACGTAGAAAATAATAATCACTATGGCGTATACGCCCGCAACCGCACCAATGGTAATATCCAGCCAAGTCGGGAATCCTCCCATGAATACACGGATAAAGTAGGCAACCGAAACAAATAAAATCAGTATAGCACCGTTGTTTACAACAAACAAACGGTCTGTTTTGTCATTTCGCAATGCCACCAAATTGAATCGAACAAAAATAAATGCCATGCAAGTCACCGCAATACACAAATACAAATGGGTATTGCCTGCTCGATACAATGCTGCCAAAATAGCAAATAATACGGATGAGATAAACCCGCATATCATTGCAATATAAGAAAACGCTCTACTCATAATTACCTCCCGTAATCGATGTGATATTGGACTGGGGCAAAGCCGGAGTTACATATACGGTTTTATTTTTTACGTATATCACCATACCCGGCTTTGCACCTTGCGGTTTTGAAACGTGTTTTACAAATGTATAGTCAACAGGAACTTGTGATGAATCTTTTGCCCTGCTGTAGTAAGCTGCAATCTGCGCAGCTTCCAAAATGGCTTGCTCGGTAATTTCCCTGCGGTCTGATACAATAATGGTATGCGAACCGGGGATATTTTTTACATGCAGCCACATGTCATGATTGTTGGCGTCTTTTAACGTTAATTTATCATTCTGGCGGTTATTGCGTCCCACCAGTACGGTAAAACCGTCGCTTGTGATAAATTTCATCGGCGCGGCAGGTGCCGTATTTTTTTGTTTTCCCTTTGTCTTTTGCTGACGCAAATACCCCTGCTCTGCAAGCTCTTGCCGTATTTCCGATAAATCCCGTTCGTTTTCTGCTCTGCCCAATGCTTCACTGACCGAGTCAATGTAAGCAAGTTCTTGCTCCGCTTGATGAATCTGTTCCGTCAGTTTTTCCTGCGCAGTGCGTGCTTTTCTGTAATCCTTGTAATACTTCTGAGCATTTTGTGAAGGTGTCAGCAGCGGATCTATGGGAATTCTCACAACAGGATTGCCCTCTTCATAAAAGTTTTCCACTTCTGCATAGCTGTCCCCTTTTTGCAGACGGTAAACATTGGCATTGATGAAATCACCATACATTTTTAATGTTTCCCGTTCTTCACATTGAGCCAGCTCCGCCATTTGCAGATTGATTTTCCTGCTCAGACGTTCTGCCGCATTGGACAGCAGTTTGGATAAATCCTGCGAACGCACCCGCATGCGCTCAATTTGGTCACGCTCCTGATAGAAAAAGTCCAGCAGTTTGGAAAACGAATCAAATTGTGAAATAGGTACGGCGCTGTCATATTGTTCTATGGGCATAAAGGAAAAATCCATTGGCTTTCCATTCGGATTCACCGCCATGTACGGTTTTCCCCTACTCATTTTTACCGTATCGAACAAGGTGTCCAGCAGTTGTTCCAATGCACTCCAATGACACGGTTCCAGCTGAGAGATGGATAAATCAATTCCCTTGCATGCCCTGTAAGCCAACTCTCTGCATACAATGGGAGAAACGCCTTGCAACGTTTTCAATATTGCATCGCTCAATGGCTGTTCCTTTACAATGGATTGCAGCGCCTGCAAAACCTCTTTTACCGTACAATTGAGCATACATAATTTGTTTTGAGGCGGAGGACTGCGGTAAAGCAAACCGGGCAGTACCAAACGCTGGGAACTCATGTCTTCGTCCACACGTTTGAGCGCGTCAATGATTTTTCCTTCTCGATCAACCAAAATGACGTTGCTGTGTCTCCCCATGATTTCCGTTACCAGTGTACAGGGAACCAAATCGCCCAATTCGTTGTAAGCTTCAAATTGGAGGGCAATCGCCCGTTCCAATTCTGTTTGATGCACCCCCGTCAGTTTTGCACCGCCCAGTTTTTTACGCAGCAGCATACACAGCATGGGAGGCTGTTTGGGATTTTCAGGCACATGTTCCGTGATATGAATACGCGCACTGTTTGCACGGGCAGACAGCAGCAAACGTACCGCGCCTTCTCTGGAACGGAGAGAAACGATGATTTCTTCCCGATTGGGCTGATAAATTTTATCGACTCTTGCTCCCAAAGCTGCCTGTTCTATTTCCTTTGCGGTATGACGCAAAAACGCGCCGTCTAAAGCCATGTTTCTCCCCCTTTCAAAGAGACGAAATTAAACCAAATACTGTACAGGGTCTTTTTGTTGTGATTTGATAAAACGTACTTGCGGAAATGCTTTGGACAAGCGGTTGCATAAAGGCTGTATTGCAATATCTTCCGTTGCAAAATGTCCCGCGTCCACCATGGTAATGCCCATGCTGCTTGCCGCGAGCAGTTCGTGGTGTTTGCTGTCTCCGCTGACAAAAGCATCTGCACCTGCCGCTCCCGCCGCAAAAACAGAAGAAGAACCCGCACCGCAGGCAACTGCCACTTTTTTCACCTCTGTTTTTCCCACAGTGAACTTCAGTCCTCCGCACTCCAGCTGTGTTTTTACGTATGCGGCAAATTCAGACGGTTTCATTGCTGTCTCCAGCTGACCAATCAATGAAGCCGCTAAGCCCGAATGCTCGTATTCCTCCAACATGGAAATTTGTTTCAGCTGCAAGCGTTCCGCCAAACAGGCATTGACTCCGCCGCAAGCCAAATCATAATTGGTATGCGCCGCAATGGCACATAAGCCGTTTTGTACCAATAAATATGGCACATCTGTTGGAGACAGTCGTTTTAACGGCTGAAAAATCACAGGATGATGACTGATAATCAATTCTGCTTTTTGTGACACCGCCTCTGAAATGACCTCGGGGGTAATATCCATTGAAACCATGACAGAGGTCACGGGACAATGTTTTCCCCCTACCAAAAGTCCTACATTGTCAAATCCCATAGCAGTGTGAAACGGTGCAAATGTGTCAATATAATTGCAAATATCTCCTACCGTAACCATGTGCTCCTCCTTACTCTGCCTGTGACAGCACCCGTTGTAATTGCTCCAAAATCTGTTCTGTTTGGTTTGCCAGCGACTCCTGCTTTCCGCTCTGTCTTAATCCGTTGATGCGTTTTTGCAAACGGCTGCATTGCTGCTGAATATAAGCTTTATTTTCGTCCGAATCCGCTTTTAAAATACCTATGTATGGAAACACCTGACTTGTTTGTACATGTTCAGGGTCATATTCCGCCTGCATAACCGTATAGATATGGTCTCCGTCCTGCACCGCCTGCTCTTGTTTGACGGCAAAACCATGCTCAGACAAATAGGTGCGCAGTTCCGGTGCGGAAGTCATGGGCTGTAAAATCAAATGTTTTTGTGCATCTTTCAGCCAAGGCGCTTTTTCAATGATGTCCGCAATCAGCTCACCGCCCATGCCCGCAATCACAATATCGTCCGCTTCGTTCGGAAAAATCAATTCCAGTCCGTCGGACAGCCTGGCGTCTACCTGTTTTCCCACATTGTAGCGTCTGATATTAAATGCCGCTTTTTGTAAAGGCCCCATATTGATATCGGAAGCAATTGCTTTTTTGATGACCTCTTTTTTCACCAGCCAAATGGGCAAATATGCATGGTCGGTTCCAATATCTGCAAGCACATGATTTTCACGCACCATAGAGGCACATGTCTGCAAACGGCGGTCCAGCTGAAATAATTTCTTTTTATTTAAAAATAACACAAGGCACCGTCCTTTGTCATTATTTTTCATAGATTCAAATAACCGCCCGACAAAACCTTGACGGGCGGTTATTGACGCTGTCATGAAATGACTTATTTATCTGCCAGATGTTTGTTGATTTTTTCAATCAATTCATTGACATCCACGCCGTGCACCATGCAGGCTTCTTCCAAAGATTCACCGCGAGCGGATGGGCAGCCCAAACAATGCATTCCCATTTCCAAAAAGTAAGGTGCGGTATCTCTGTCCATATCTAGAATATCACCGATTAAGGTGTCTTTTGTAACTGTAGCCATTTTAACTTCCTCCTATAAAATTGTGTTATTTTATTATAATACCCACAGAAAACGATTGCAATACATTTTCCGCTTTTTTCGCTGCAGCAAATGGTTTTCCAACATTTTCACGGGTGATTATACGGTAATGTGTGTTTTCCTGATACAACCAATCAAACAGCAAGCGCTTCATATGGAACATATTGCATATCCCATAGCACATATGAAATCAAACGTACACTGATTTCATTAAGCGCCGCAGCATTTTTTATATTTTTTGCCGCTGCCGCAAGGACAAGGGTCGTTTCTTCCCACCTTCAGTGTAGGATGTTCCAAATGTGCCTCTGCTTCCAGCTGTGCTGTATATTCCAGCGGAGTATATCCGCGGTTTACCCACATACGTGTGTAATTGGTTACTTTCATCAGCAGCTCTGAAATTTGGCGTAATTGCTTTTGTGTTTTAATTGCAAATCCAAATCCCTCAAAAATGTGAATGTGGTCTTGAAAACTGCCGTTTAGCTGTACCGCAAACATGGTGTCATCCAAAAACTCTTTGATTTTCTCTTCATTTTTGGTATACGTTTTGCGTACATAATCGGCCAATTTTTCCAACTGAGGTGTCATTTCGTAAAAATGCGGATCTTCATAACGGAGCAGCTCTTCTTTTTCCGGCATGTAATACGTTTTTTCTCTTTGTTCTTTCAAAAGCGCGTCTACATTGCCATGTTCAAACATAAATCCGTTTACAATGTGTCCGTTTTTGATTGCTGCTGCATCACTGCGGCAGACAAAGGTATTCATAACCTCAACAATTTGTTTTGCGGTAACAATCTCGCTGTAATGTTCTTTATATAATTCAGATACTTTCTCAGGTGTGATTGCGCCGTACAAATTGGAACATGCAATACAGTATCTCCAAATTTTTTGGAACTCATCACGTTCTTTACGATATTCCGCAGTATTGATTTTATGAAATATCTCTTTGATAATCAACGGCATTGCATAAGCAACCTGTTTCTTTTCTTCCACCAAATAAAAGTAACCGTTTTTTGCAAAATATTGATACAAATCGTGTTCTATGGTGCAGTTGGATAAGTCTTTATCCGCAGCAATGCACAGCATCAATTGAAACTCCTGTTCCGTTGCATAGTTCATGACGCGTTTCATTTCTTCAGGATTTGCAATGATTTGCTCCAATTCCGCAACTAACTCTGCTTTTTTGAGTTTGCTGCGATTTTTCACATCATAATTGGCTGCAAGCTCTTGCAAATTGGCAACTTTGGTTGCTCCCAACAAAGCATCCAGCGTATCTGTAAAATGTGCTTTAATCAAATACTTTTTTGCATATGCATCGTGGTCGAAATTCGGATTTACTGCCATATAACTTCCCCCAAACTATATGTAACATTATGTATTATATTATCAAAAAAGTAGGAATGAAGCAATAGAAAATCCACAATAATTGTAGTTGAGACAAAAATATGCTAAAATAATCGCAATCGAGATTATTTTGGCGCGAGTGTTTTTGCTGTAAGCGTCGCAATGGAAATCAATTGCACAAGCGTTTATGGTATACTAAAACACAATATTTAAGTTTTTCTTTGCAAAATGCAACAAATCAAAGGAGGCATATGGATTGAAGCAAGATTGTTTCTCATTGGCACCGCCTATCATCAAAGAGTTTTTGGGATATATGGGTACTGTAAAAGGGAAATCTCCCTTAACGGTGGAAGAATACTTTATGGATTTGCGTACCTTCTTCCGTTATATGAAACAGCACCGCAATCAGGTACCGCAGGATATGCCGTTTGACGAAATTTCCATTGATGATATTGATTTGGAATTTATCAAAACCATTACATTGACCGATGTATACGAATACATGAATTTTGTAAGCACCCAACGAAAGAATAAGGCGACAACACGTTCCAGAAAAGTATCCAGCCTGCGTACTTATTTTCAGTATTTGACCAATAAGGTAAATAAACTGGAGCACAATCCCATTACAGAACTGGAGATACCGAAAACAAAAAAATCACTTCCCAAATATTTGACACTGGAGCAAAGCATGGATTTGTTACATGCAGTGGAAGGTCCATATCGAAGCCGTGATTATTGCATCATTACGCTGTTTTTAAACTGCGGCATGCGCTTGTCCGAATTGATCAATATCAATTTACATGATATCAATCATAAGGAACATGTGATGCGCATTACGGGAAAAGGAAACAAAGAGCGTTTGGTTTATTTAAACGACGCCTGTATGGACGCAATTAAAACATATTTAAAAGACCGCCCCGCAGACGGTCTCATTGACCGTGAAGCATTGTTTATCAGCCGCGAGAGAAAACGAATCAGTCCCAAAACGGTGCAGGCCATGGTCAATAAATATCTGGAAAAAATCGGGCTTGGCGGCCCCGGCTATTCCGTGCATAAGCTGCGTCATACCGCTGCAACGTTAATGTATCAGTATGGAGAAGTGGATATTCGCGTATTGAAAGATATTTTGGGGCATGAAAATTTAGGAACAACCGAAATTTATACACACATCTCAGATGAGCAAATGAAAAAAGCCTCAAATTCCAATCCTCTGTCAAATGTGAAATCAAAAAAAGCATAAAACACAGTAACAGCAAGCGGTATATTATACTGCTTGCTGTTCTTTTGGAATAGATACAACCCCTTTGCGAATATGCTTCATAGGATACTGCAAAAGGAGTCTTGATGATGAAATATATCTATTTGACTTTGGCTTTTCTCTGTTTGATATGCGGTTCAGTAGGCATTGTAATCCCCGGATTGCCCACCACACCTTTACTTTTGGCAGCTTCATTTTTCTTTGCCAAAGGTTCTGACCGATTCCACCGTTGGTTTTTGGGAACAAAACTGTACCACAAGCATTTGGAGTCTTTTGTGCAGCACAAAACAATGAAACTGCGCACCAAAGTATACATTTTGATGTTTTCCACCTGTTCCATGGGCCTTTCCATCTACTTGGTCAAGAATTTATATGTTCGCATTTTTATTGCAGCCATACTTGCCATTCAATATTTCTGCTTCATTTTTATGATTAAAACAACGCCCAAACAAGAAATTCTAAGCGTTTCCCAATTTCAAAAGAAACAGCGTGAAAAGATAAAAACATGATAAATGTTCATACAGCCTAAAAATTAGAATTCCAAACGAAATATAATGTTACAATACATACTTACGAAACATATCCTTGTTTTCAAATGAAAAAAGCCACCTGCCTGTTAAATAAGCAAGCGGCTTTTATTGCGCCTTTCTTTTTAATACATTTATATCTCGAATGTTCTGTCTTACGATTGCCTCGGTTGCAACTACGCTGGATTCAATGTCATCTAAAACCAAGTCAATACTTTTCATTTTTTCAGCATTTAAACTTTGCGCTTCCATTAACAGCTGAATATTTTTATTGGTTTCATTTTCCAAAGTAACCTCAATTTTCAGGGTTCTTTCTTCAATCTTTGAAGTTCTCTCCTCAATTTTAAGAGTTCTTTCTTCAATCTTTGAAGCTCTCTCCTCAATTTTAAGGGTTCTATCTTTGATTTCTGAAATGTCTGTTTGCATTCTATCAACAGACTTAATCAATTCTTCCAGTAATTCTTTCTCGTTCATTTTGAACCACTCCTTTAAAGTATTTTTATCGTATCATATTGAATTTGATATTTCAATATCATTTTTCCCATTCAACCTGCAAGGGAAATATTTTCACGCACAAGAAAAGTAGATTCATACAGAATTGATGCTGTTCCACACCATTTACCATAAAGGGACAGTTCCTGTGTGCTTGGCATCTTATTTTTTATTTGATTGAATCCAAACATGTAAATCATCAAAGATAACAAAACTCACTGTTCCAGTACCGATTCTCGTCATTTTATACTTTCAGCTGCATCATACTGCATGATTGTAAATGTACGCTCCGCTCTTATCAAAAAACCCAATGCTACGGGAAAGTAACATCGGGGCATTTCTCTGTATCTTTAAAATTTTAATCCTATTTTTCCAAGCAATCATTTATATTGTGTCAATTATACTTTCGCACGCGGATGACAATTATGATATACTTCTTTAAAATGAGAATCCAACAGCTGAACATAAACTTGTGTGGAAGAGATATCCGCATGCCCCATCATCGTTTGAATGTCTTTTAAATCTGCACCGTTTTCCAGCAAATGCAATGCAAAAGAATGGCGCAGCGTATGAGGCGTAATTTCCTTGGTAATATTGGCCTGTTCCGCATAACCCTTTACAATTTTCCAAAAGCCTTGCCTTGTCAGACGATTGCCGTTTAAATTTACAAATAAAGGTTGTTCTGTATCGTCGTCACATAATGATACACTTCTGACACGCGTAATATAAGTTGCAACCGCTTTGACTGCCGTAGGATATACGGGAATAATACGGTCTGCCTTTCCCTTACAGCGGAGTAAACCTGTTTTTAAATTAATGTCTCCCAAATTCAGTTCCACCAGCTCTGTTGCACGAATTCCCGTTGCATAAAGCAATTCCAAAATTGCCTTGTCGCGGCAGCCCTTCGGTTCAGCAATGTTCGGCTGTGCCAACAATAAATCAATTTCTGCACCGCTTAAAAAATGAGGTAATTTTTTTGGAGATTTTTCCAATTTAATATGTTTTGCCGGGTTCACCGTTACATGATAATTCTGCATCAAAAATTGATAAAAACAACGTATGGAGGCCAAACGCCGTGTAATGGTCGCATTTGAAAGATTCTGACGGGTCAGTTCCTCCACATACAAATGCATCATGGTATCGTCCGCTTTGAGCAAATCTGTAAATTGATGTTCTTTCATAAACGTTAAAAAATGTTGAATATCCCGCATATAGGACTGCAATGTATTTTCAGATACTGCTTTTTTCTCGGTCAGATATTCCCGAAACTGCGAAACATATTCTCTCATTTTTAACGTCACCTCCCAATCAAAATACAAATAAGCCGGAAAAGCAGACTGTGGTTAGTACATCTACCAAAGCGCCTATGATTAATATTCCGGTTAAAATAGAAAAACGAATAAAAAAATGCCGCACATTGTTTTTCGGCTGCGCTTCCTGCTCTTCCGTCTTCCTGCCAAGATGTATCTTCTTGGAAAACAGCATGCTTTCTCTGGAAGCAATTAAAATGGCAATCAGACAAATAAAAGCTCCCGGTAAAATAACAGCCAAATGAAATAAAAATCCTTGGAATCCATAGGCCGCATACAGATATCCGGCTGTAATTCCCATGCCAAATCCGCGGAATAACGGAGCCAACGGAACACAATAGGCGCCCCATATGGACAGTCCACATAAAAAACAAAATAATAAAAACAAAAAAGATGATGCCAACGATGCTACAAAAATAGATAACACAGGCAATGCGCTTCTTGCTTTCACATTGCTGAAAAATACAAAATCCAATGTTTTTAATAAAGAATAATCCGCATTGCGAATGAATATGACTCCTAAAATAAGGCCGGCAATTAAAAACAATCCCAAAAACACCAACAAGAACTGCTGACGGAAAATCTGCAGAATTCCCCCGTGATAACCGGAAGAAAATCTTCCCGACCGACTGCCTACCGTTCTTGCGCCTCTATGTTCTTTGGGTACTTTTACAAAAAATAAGTTTGTCCGTCTCATAGTATTTATAATCCCCCAAACAAGTTGTCTGGTTCATAATTATGTATACCATAGGACAATTATGAATTATTTTCCTAATTCTTCCGCTCTTTTTGTACAAGCAAGCATTGCCTCGTCCACAATTTTTTCCAAATCATGCTGATAAAACACATTTAACGCTTCCAATGTAGTTCCTCCCGGAGAGGATACCATTTCGATTAATTCGTCAGGAGTTTTACCCGAATATACAAGCATACCTGCGCTGCCGATTAATGTTTGCGCAATCATCGGCAATGCAACTTCCTTTGCAATTCCTTGCTTTTCAGCGTTGTCCAGCATTGCTTTTGCAAACAAATAAAAATAAGCAGGGCTGCTGCCGTTTACGGAAATCACCGCATTCATTTGTGATTCCTCCAACTCTGAAACGGTACCGCAGGAGGAGAAAAATTCTTCTACTGTCTCGAACATTTCATCTGTTACACCTTGAGAGCGGCACATGGCGGTAGCACCTTGGCTTAAAAGCAAAGGTGTATTCGGCATGGTACGAATAACGGGACATTGACATCCCAAAGTGGTACGAATATAGTCGGTAGAAATACCGGCAGCGATAGAAACCATGAGCTTTTGTTCCGTTACTTGTTCTTTGATTTCTGTTAAAACTTCTTCAAAATTTTGCGGCTTCACTGCAAGCACAATAATGCTGCAAGCACTTGCCAATTCTGAAGCGGAAGAAGCCACCTGAACACCTATTTGTTTAAAATAAGCACATTTTTCTTCATTGACATCAAATACTGCAATTTGAGACGGACGCATTGTCTCAGTAGATACAATTCCGTTGATAATGGCAGTAGCCATGTTTCCTGCGCCAATGAAACCTAATACTGTATTTTCCACACGATTACCCTCTTTTTTGTACATTTGTCGTTCTATTATGATAATACTTTTAGAAAAAGAGTGCAAGACATAATCCGATAATTTTCGCATAATTCCTACAAAGTGAAATAAATAAAGCAATGTTTCATTATTTATTCCCAATGATTATTTACAATTATTTTTACTTTTTCTAATATTATGGAAAAGCGACCATGTTTGGTATGACTGTATCAAACTGTAACATCTGCATTTTGATTACCATTTTTCACGATAATTGTCAGAGGACAACCCCATATATTCCAAAAAGAACAAACTCCCCTGTCGTCCTGTTTTCTCCCCTAACCGTACCTGACCGCTGTTCTCCGTAGTTCCTGCTGAAATGCTGCGACTTAGGCACTTTCTCTAAAAGCACCGAACACATGCTGTTTTCACACCTTTCGCAAATAAAAAATACGCAGCGCAGAGCCTTACTACTCTGCACTGCGTCTCATTGTTTCCTGTCTTTATTAAGTTATGCTTTGGCGCCCTGCTTAGGATATGAGAAAGTGCCTTTTGTCAACAAACAACAATCTGAAGATAGGGAAAAGAAAATTATTTCTCTCTTGGCTATGCACAACCATATGTTGTTGTTTCACAATCAAAAAGCAGTACGACCTCAATCATACTGCTTTTTCTGTCAAATATTTATTTATGCCATAGCAGCTTTCATCATAATTGCGCATTCCAATCGTTTTTTCTCTAAATCACATGAAAGCTTATGCGATTTTAAGATATTGCCTTCATATTGCCAGCTGTTGGCTGCACAGCCGCCGCTGCAGTAGAATTTTGCCCAACAGTCTTTGCAATCCTCTTTGCTGTACACGTTGGTAAGTGCAAATTCCTGCTTCATGGGAATATCAAAGGTATCCTCCATAATATTGCCCATTTTCCATTTTTCTTGCCCAACAAATTGGTGGCATGGATAAATGTCACCTTCCGGTGTCACACAAACATATTCATTGCCGCAGCCACAGCCGCGCAAACGTTTAATGGCACACGGACCTTGATTCAAATCTATCATGAAGTGGAAAAAGTTAAATCCTTTTCCTTTCTTTTTGCGGTCTATCAAAATATTTGCCAAATTCTCATATTCGGCAAATGCAGCCGGCAAATCTTCCTCTTGTAAAGAGTATGGAAGGTTAGGGTCAGATACCACAGGTTCTACCGATACTTGGTCAAAGCCAAGTTCCGCCATATGAACCGCATCTTTTGCAAAGTCTAAATTATGCTTGGTAAACGTACCTCTCACATAATAATCCTTGTCCCCTCTGGTTGCAATCAGCTTTTGATATTTTGGTACAATCGCATCATAACAACCGCTTCCGTCTGCGCGTACTCGCAGCATATCATTAATTTCTTTTCTTCCGTCCAATGACAGAACAACATTATACATTTCTTTGTTTAAATACTCAATAATATCGTCTGTTAGCAGCAATCCATTGGTCGTCATGGTAAAGCGGAACACCTTGCCGTGCTTTTTCTCCAGGCTGCGGGCATAAGCAACGGTTTCTTTGACCACATCGAAATTCATCAGGGGCTCCCCACCGAAGAAATCCATTTCCAGATTGTGTCTAGTCCCGGATTTTTCCAGCAGAAAATCGACGGCTTTTTTACCGATTTCAAAAGGCATCAGCATCCGTTCCCCACCGAAATCTCCTTTCGCCGCAAAGCAATACTCACAGCGTAGATTACAGTCATGAGCTACATTCAAACACATGGCCTTTACAGGGGCAGCCGTCATCATATCGGCAAACCGCTCATAGGTATCCTCTGAAAATAATAACCCGGCTTTCTTGAGCTCCAAAAGCTCCTGCGGGATATGATTGGAAATGATCGCGATCTTATCCAACGCTCTTTTGTATCCTGCATACTCGCTGCTTCCTTCAAAATACTCTGCTTCCATACCTGCGTGCCGACAATCAGTACGATTGTAATAACGACGGCCAATATAATAATTTTATAGTCCATAGTACACCTCAGTTTTCATTAAGATTATTGTACTATATCTTGTCGCCTTTTTCACTTAAAATTTTCATTTTCTGCATAAAAA
>OJUG01001600.1_pt1 | contig 28049 bp, 27 predicted proteins | sample 1599841 | NCBI WGS metagenome assembly OJUG01 (sample SAMN04168659, study PRJEB22393) | human gut metagenome | biome: human gut microbiome; feature: stool | host: Homo sapiens | collected 2014-05-12 | reverse complement strand
AGCTCATGCGGGTCATTCTTCTGGAGCAGATTTACCGGAGTTACCGGATCATTCATGGGGAACCGTATCATAAATAGAGATATATGTTAAGAAACATGAGGGGAAGATCACAATGACCACAGAAGATATCCGGGCAGAACTACAACAGAATATCGATGAAAAATACAGAGCCTTTCATGCATCGTTAGTTCCCGGAATCGGCACTTTTTTAGGTGTGCGAGTTCCAAAGATGCGAGAAATTGCAAAAAAAGCGGCAAAAGAAAATTATCAGACCTTTTTTGCAGAGGCAGATGTTAGTGTTTACGAGGAATTGATGATACGGGGAATGATCCCGGGGTATGCAAAACTCACGATCAAACAGCGAAAGCAGGAGTTAGAGCGTTTTGTACCATATATTAATAATTGGGCAGTCTGCGACTGTTGCTGTGTAACGTACAAATTTATGAAAAAAGATCAGGACGAATGGCTTGCGTTTTTAAAAAAGTATTTATCGAGTGAGAAAGAGTATGAACTACGCTTTGCAATCGTCTGTCTGCTGGATTTTTTTATCAATGATACCTATATTGATGAGGTGCTAGAACTGTTAGCGGATATTCAACATGATGCTTATTATGTAAAAATGGCGGATGCCTGGGCGTTGTCCATTTGTTATATTAAGTTTCCACAAAAAACAGAACCGATATTAGAACGTGAGACCTTAGATGGCGAAATCCGCAAAAAGGCGGTGCAGAAGATTCGTGAATCCCTGCGGGTATCAAAAGAAGAAAAAGAGCGGTTGAAGAAAAAATTTTACTGATGTATGATAATATCAAATATATATGGAGAGGAGAGCAACGATGTATCAGTTTACAGAGGATTGCCGGATTGGAATACCGGAGATTGACGAGGAACACAAAAAACTTTTTCAGATGGTGAATGAAGCGTTTGCCCTGTTAGCAGAGCCATCTGCAACAGTTGTTGGAGTGAAAAATTTAGTATTGGCACTTAAAAAGTATGCGGCTACACATTTTATCCATGAAGAGGCATATATGGATGAGATCAAAGACCCGGAACTGCCAAGACAGAAAAAAGAGCATGAGCAGTTTAAAGAAAAGGTCAACGAAGTGGATTTAGAGGCATTAAATGACGAGAATGGCAAAGAAGTTTTAACGGAGTTGTTGGAGTTTCTTTCACGCTGGCTGTATCATCACATTTTAGGCAGTGATACCATGATCGGAAAGATGCCGGCATTAGACGAGGAAGAAGATCCGTTTGCCTTTACGGAAAAATATAAACTCGGTGTAGAATTGATCGACAGTGAACACCAGAGACTGTTTGAGATCATCCGCGAGACAAATGAGCTGACCAATGATGTGCTTTTTAACGATAAATATGATGACATAAAGAAGATCATTTCTGAATTAAAGGACTATACCATCAAACATTTTGGAGATGAAGAAGAATATATGGAAAAAATCGGATATTCCGGTTTAGAAGCACAGAAGGTTGCACATCAGGCATTTGTAGACAGACTGAATGAAGTGAATTTAGAAGCAGTAGACGGTGACCAGGAAGGTTATCTGCATGAATTGATCGAATTCCTGTTAGGCTGGCTGGCAAATCATATTTTAAAAATGGATAAAAAGATTCCGATGGAAGGATAAAAAAATGGAAGGATAAAAACTGGAAATCCTGCCAGTCATCGCCTATATCTTTAGCGTAGTACATATGATAAGATTCTGCTTGTAACAAAAATGTAACAACTATGTAACAACTATTACATAAAATCGTAATAAATAAGCAGGAGGTTTTTCAAATGAAAAAAGTAACCGTATGTGCAATGATAGCAGCCATGACAGTAACCGGTGCAGCAGCAATTCCGGTACAGGCAGCAACAAATGCCGGAAACAGTGCAAATTGCAACGGAAAAGGATATTATGTTTTTACCGGAGGAAAAGTCAGTGATCTTGAGAATATCAAGAGCAGATTAGATGAGCTTTGCGGACAGCTAAACGGTAATACCGCAACGATCACGTTCCCGGGATGTAACTTGCCGGAGAATAAGCCGGAGACAACTCCACCGAGTGAAGATACAAATACACCGGAAAGTAAACCGGAGACAACTCCACCAAGTGAAGATGCGAACACACCGGAGAATAAGCCGGAAGCAGACAAAGAACTGACATTTGCTGAGCAGGTCGTAGAACTGGTAAATCAGGAGCGGACAAAGGCAGGTTTAAATGCTGTTACGTTAGATCAGAACATTGCATCCGCAGCACTTGTCCGGGCGAAAGAGATTGAAACATCTTTTTCCCATACCCGACCGAATGGAAGTAAATTCAGCACCGCTCTTACAGAGCAGGGTGTTACCTTCAAAGGTGCAGGAGAGAATATCGCATGGGGACAGAAATCTCCGGAAGCGGTTATGCAGGCATGGATGAACAGCGAAGGTCATAGAGCCAATATCCTGAATAAGAATTTTACAAAAATCGGTGTGGGATATTATCAGAATGCTGCCGGACGTAACTTCTGGACACAGTTATTTACCTACTAATTTCCTTAGAAAAATTTAGAGTTAGAGATTTAGAATGTAAAAAGGCTGTTATCTTACAAAAAATGTAAGGTAACAGCCTTTTTGCTAGAATATAGTATATGAGAATCAGTCTAATAACCAGTCCATCACATTGACGACCTGGATACCATCGTAGTTTCCGGAAGAAAAATGGTCTAAAGTCAGGACGATTTTCGGATAATTGTCCCGGATATTTGTAAAAGGACGCATTTCACGCTGGAAAGTCTCTTCGGAAGTCATATCTGCAGTGACCTGAAAATAGGTGATTTCTCCCTGCTTTTGGGCGACAAAGTCGATCTCTGTATTTTCATATTTTCCAATATTGACGCGGTATCTGCGTCGGAGCAACTCTAAATATACAATATTTTCAAGAATAAAACCTAAGTCATAGTGTCTGCGTGGTAAAATATAATTTCGTAATCCGGTGTCAACGATGTACCATTTTTTATTCGATTTCAGAATTTGCTTACCGACTAAGTCAAAACGTTCTACCGGATAGAAAATAAAGGCTTCTGCTAATGCATCCATATAGTCATCAACAGTGTTAGCGGAGATTTTTCTTCCGTTGGAACTTAAATAATCTGTGACACTTTTGACAGACACAGGGCTGCCGACGACGCTGGATAAATATTTAGCAATCGTTTTTAAAAGCGAGATATCATTAATTTTCCGCTTGGAGGAATTGCCCTTTGGCCGGCTTTGACGTTCTTCAATATCTCTGACAATGACGGTATTATAGATTCCTTCTAAATACATATCTGCTTTTTCATCTGTTTTATCCATTGCAGCTACATAGGGAAGTCCTCCATAGCGCATATAGTCAGAAAAAGCATGTTCAGAAGTATCGTTTGTAAGCTGGGCATATTCTTTAAAGGACAGCGGGAGCATGGAAAGTTCCACATAACGTCCAGTCAGTAGGGTCGCAAGGTCACTGGAAAGCATATAGGCATTAGAACCGGTAAGATAAATATCCGTGTGTTCTTTAATATGCAGACTGTCCACGACTTTTTCAAAGCTGTCTACTTTCTGGATCTCATCTAAAAAGATATAAGTCATTTTGTCTTTACAAAGTCTTTTTTGAATATAATCATATAAGGTTTTATAATCTAACAATTCTTCATATTGTAAATCTTCAAAATTAACAGAAATAATCTGGGAGTCGTCAATCCCCTGTTCTTTTAAATGCTCCTGATACTGTAAGAGCAATGTGGATTTACCACAACGCCGGATGCCGGTAATCACCTTGATTACTTTTTCATCTTTCCAATCCAGTAATTTTTGAAGATATTCCATACGCGTTACCATCTCGATCACCTCTCTCTTATAATTCCCATTTTGATAGATTTTATGAAAATTGTCAAGAAAAATTCCCATTTCGGAATTTTTGCAAACAAACAACATAAAAAATTCCCATTTCGGAATTTGTATAATAAAAAACGAGAAAAATTCCTATTTCGGAATTTTTCAGAACACAAATATGCCTGTATACACAAACCACATAGATTTTGACACATACGAAAGAAGCGGATATAATAGAGCATAAGTTTGTATCAGCGGAGGATAACAGAGCATGGAACAGCAGACACACAAGCGGCGCGTCCGCTATAAAGGTACACATCCAAGAACATATCAGGAGAAATACAAAGAGTTAAATCCTGAAAAATATAAAGACACTATAGAGCATGTCATACAAAAAGGGAATACTCCTGCGGGAATGCATATCTCCATTTGTGTAAAGGAAATTTTGGATTTTTTACAGATCCGGCCGGGACAGACCGGATTGGATGCAACGCTCGGCTATGGAGGACATTCCACAGAGATGTTAAAATGTTTAGAGGGCAGGGGACATTTGTATGCTTTAGATGTTGATCCGATTGAAATCGAAAAGACGAAAAGGCGGTTAGCAGAGCGTGGATTTGCAGAAGATATATTAAGCATTAAGCAGATGAATTTTGCAAATGTAAAAGAACTGCTCCCGGAGTCAGGAAAGTTTGATTTTGTGTTAGCGGATTTAGGAGTCTCTTCAATGCAGATCGATAACCCGGAGCGGGGATTTTCCTATAAATTTGACGGACCACTGGATCTGCGCCTTGATCCGCAAAAAGGAGTTCCGGCAAGTGAGCGCCTGCGTGAGATGAGCAGAGATGAGATCGCAGGCATGCTGATAGAAAATGCGGACGAGCCTTATGCAGAGGAGATTGCAAAAGCAATTTCCATACAGCAGAAAAAGAAGCCGATCAGGACAACGACGGATTTACGGGAAGTCATAGAAAAAGCACTGTCTTTTCTGCCAAAAGCAGAGCAGAAAGAAGCAGTGAAGAAGTCATCCCAGCGGTCTTTTCAGGCACTTCGGATTGATGTGAACAGTGAATATGAAGTGTTAGAGAGCTTTTTAGAAAGCCTGCCGGATATTTTAGCACCGGGTGGCAGAGTGGCAATTCTGACATTTCATTCGGGAGAAGATCGTCTGGTAAAAAAATCATTCCAGCGTTTTTATAAAGAAGGAATCTATGAAGATATCGCAAAGAATGTGATCCGCCCAAGTGCCGAAGAATGTAACCGAAACAGCAGGGCACATTCCACAAAAATGCGCTGGGCAATCAGAAAATAGAGAAAACATAAGGAGGAAATGCCAATGAGAATGTACGATCTGATTCTCAAAAAAAAGCAGGGAAAAGAATTAAATACAGAAGAAATTAACTGGATGATAAAAGAGTTTACCGAGGGCAGGATCCCGGATTATCAGATGTCGGCAATGACCATGGCAATCTGTTTTCAGGGCATGGACAAAAGGGAAACTTTTGATCTGACCATGGCAATGCGTGACAGCGGAGATGTACTGGACTTAAGCCGTATTGATGGGATCAAGGTCGACAAGCACAGCACCGGTGGCGTTGGAGATAAAGTATCGTTAGTGCTGACACCGATCGTTGCATCCCTTGGCGTTCCGGTAGCAAAGATGAGCGGAAGAGGGTTAGGACATACCGGAGGAACGATCGACAAACTGGAATCGTTTTCGGGATTTTCCACGGAAATATCGGAGGAAAAATTCATTGACAGCGTCAATACCATAGGAATCGCAATTGCCGGACAGACAGCAAACCTTGCACCGGCAGATAAGAAGCTTTATGCACTTCGGGATGTTACGGCAACCGTAGATCAGATGTCTTTGATCGCAAGCAGCATTATGAGTAAAAAATTAGCATCCGGGGCAGATGCCATTGTGTTAGATGTCAAAACCGGAAATGGTGCATTTATGCAAAAAGAAGAGGATGCGATCGCACTTGCAAAAGCCATGGTAGATATTGGCAACCGGGCAGGAAAGCAGACCGTAGCCGTTATTACGGATATGGATGAGCCGCTTGGAAATGCGGTGGGAAATGCCTTAGAGATCAAAGAAGTGATCGATGCATTGCACGGTGACGGGCCGGAAGATCTGATGGAAGTCGTTTATGCATTGGGCACACAGATGTTATTGCTTGCAAAACGGGCAGAGGATGAAGAGATTGCAAGAAATCTGATCACAGAGTCCATACAGGAGAGAAAAGCCCTGAAAAAATTTGCAGAATTTATTGAAAACCAGGGCGGAAACCGTGAAGAAATCCTGCATCCGGATATGCTGCCAAAGGCACGTTATGTCATTCCGGTCTTAGCAGAAGAGGAAGGCTGTATTGAGCGGATCTTAGCACAGGATATCGGGATTGCCTGCATGACCTTAGGTGGTGGCAGGGAAAATAAAGAAAGTACGATCGACCACGGTGTCGGGATCATTTTAACGAAAAAGATATCGGATACAGTAAAAAAAGGAGAGACCTTAGCACTGATCCATGCAAATTCCAAAGAAAAAGCAGTGCTTGCATCCAATCTGGTAAAAAATGCATACCAGATCGCAAAAGAACCGGCGAAAAAAGCTCCGATGGTGAAGTGTATTATCCGCGAATAAACAACTTGTTTTTTCCATATAGTAGACTATGAAACATAACAAGTTAAAGTCCGTCAAACAGAATATGGTAGAAACATTAGAACTCCCAAAGGATCTGATGTATGGAGATTCCATCGTGACGATTACCGGCAGGAGAGAAGTTCTGATAGAAAATTATAAAGGTATCTTAGAATATACCGGGGAATATATCAAAATCCAGACGAAAAACGCAAAACTGACCGTCTATGGAAAAAAGCTGAGCATTGAATATTATACAAATGAAGATATGAAAGTTGTCGGATTTGTAAAATCAATAGAATATGAGGCTTAGAAATGACTGTGTTATTACGATATCTATCCGGTTATGTCTGTGTGGAACTGACCGGTTATGCAACCGAGCGTTTTTTAAATCTGTGCACAAACCATGATATCAATCTCTGGAACATGGATCATAAAGAGGACACCTATACCTTTTGTATGAGTTTAGAAGATTTTCGGAAGATCCGTCCGATGGTAAGGAAAACAAGGACAAAGATACGGATTACAAAGAGATGCGGATTGCCATTTTTTTTGTACCGCTATCGGAAAAGAAAAATGTTTTTATTAGGACTTTTGCTCTGTGTCGGCATTGTCTATGCTTTTTCATGTTATGTCTGGAATATTGAGATCTGTGGCAACTCCACCCTGTCAGATGATACGGTTTACCGCTATTTAGAATCGGAGAAAATCCGTGTCGGTACGGCAAAAGGAAAGGTAGATTGCGAAAAATTAGAGGCAAAGATCAGGCAGCATTTTTCAAATGTCATCTGGACATCGGTGCGTTTAGAAGGAACAAAGCTGACCGTGGATGTAAAAGAAAATCTGATCACACAGGAACCACAGGAAAAGCAGGAGACCGAAACGGAAGAAGCGCAGGATTTAGTAGCAGACAAAGATGCCGTGATCCTAAGTATTGTCACAAGAAACGGTACACCGAAAGTCAAAGCCGGTGATAAGGTAAAAAAAGGAAAAGCACTGGTCTTAGGAAGGATCGACATCTATAATGATGCAAAAGAGATTGCCGGCTATCAGTATTGTAAGGCAGATGCAGACATTGTTGCACAAACGTCCTATCCCTATCGTTATGAAGTTCCAACGCTGGTACAAAAAAAGGCATATACCGGAAAAGAGAAAAAACGCTATTCTTTCTGGTACCGCAATAAATACATAGGTCTTTATCAAAACGGGATTTCCTATCGGTTTTATGACAAAGAGAGTGAAAAAGAGCAATTCTGTGTGATGGAGAATTTTTATCTGCCATTTTATATCCAGACCGATATTTACCGGGAATACCAGATGAAGAACCATAAGATAGATAAAAAAGAAGCAAAGAAAATGGCGGCAGACAATTTAGAACTTTTTCTTTCAAAATTAGAAGAAAAAGGACTTCAAATTATTGAAAAAAATGTTATGATGGATAAGGAGAAAAATAGTTATATATTTCAGGGCACCGTTCTGACGAAGGAAAAGTTAGAATCCTATCGGGCAACAAAACAGTTAGAAGTGCCAAAAGAAGAAGGAACTGTAGAAAATGAATCTGAATGAGGAAATCTTTGACATCCCGACAGAACATATGGCAAATGTGTTTGGCGGATGTGATAAAAATATAAAGAAAATTGAGCGTGCCCTGCATGTAACGATCGCTGTCCGAGAGGGAGGAATGAAGATCCTTGGAGAAGCAGCAAACGTCAAGAGTGCATCACGGGTATTTATGGAGTTAGTGAACCTGAGTAAACGTGGCAATGAGATCACCGAACAGCAGGTGGATTATGCCTTAGATTTAGCGGCAAAGCAGGAAAATGTAGGTGTGATGTCAGAAATGGATGATGACCTGATCTGTCATACCACAGCAGGAAAACCAATCAAGCCAAAGACTTTAGGACAAAAAGCCTATGTGGATGCGATCCGCAAACAGATGGTTGTCTTTGGAATCGGACCGGCAGGAACCGGAAAGACCTATCTTGCAATGGCGATGGCAATTACTGCATTTAAAAACGAAGAAGTGGGACGTATCATACTGACAAGACCGGCAATCGAAGCTGGAGAAAAGTTAGGATTTTTGCCGGGAGATCTGCAAAGCAAGGTGGATCCGTACTTAAGACCGTTGTATGATGCACTCCATCAGATCATGGGAGCAGAGAATTTCCAAAAGAATATGGAGAAGGGATTGATCGAGGTCGCTCCGCTTGCCTATATGAGAGGACGGACACTCGATAACGCATTTATCATATTAGACGAGGCACAGAATACGACTCCGGCACAGATGAAGATGTTTTTAACGCGTATCGGATTCGGTTCAAAAGTAGTCGTAACTGGAGATGCAACGCAAAAGGATCTGCCAAAGGGTACTACATCAGGACTGGATGTAGCACTGAAGGTATTAAAAAAAGTAGAAGGCATTTCCATCTGTGAACTGACGAATAGTGACGTAGTGCGTCATCCGCTGGTACAAAAAATCGTACAGGCATATGATGCTTATGAAAAAAGAGAGTCAAAGGATAGTAAGAATAAAAGGAAAAGGACACGCACATGAAAGAAGAACGTCTGGTAAAAAGAAGAGTAGTGCCGGTCGTTGTCCTGACGGTTCTCACACTCCTGTTTACGTTCTTAATGGGAATACGAAATACCATGCCGTTAGATGAAGTGGTGGTACTGTTCTTTTTAGATTTGATATTTTTAGCGGTATTTATCTATTTTTTAGAAGAAGAAAGACTGTTAAAACAGCTTCCGACAGAGGAATGTAATGATTTTAAAAGTATAGCTGTTGTCTATGGATTGGGACTTGCGGCATTCTATATAAGCTCCTATCTGCCGGATTACAGCAGTTTTTCCTTCTGCTTTGCGGCTACAATGGCTGTAGTGGCAAATCGGGAAATGGCACTCAGTACAGGAATTTTTCTAAATCTCCTTGCAGCGTATACGCAAAACTGGGACATCCATGTGCTGATGGCATCCGTTTTGCTGCTCTTATTGGGAACGATGTTAGCGTTGGCAGGAAAAGAGAAACATTTGCATTTATGGGTGCAATTTATATCATTTTTTGGTACAATAGTCATAGTAGCATCCTGTTACTATGCACAGGACTTTATTATCAAAGGCAGAGTGTTTGTGCTTGCCGCAGTCACCGGTGCTGTGAATCTGTTATTTTTAGAGATTTTAACAAGATCTTTAGAGCCCGAGGTGCAAAGAACCGGGGAAGAACACTATTTAGAATTACTCAAAGATAACTATCCGTTAGTAAGGTCTATCCGGCGTTTTTCGGAGATGGATTATTCCCATGCTTTGCGGGTTTCGGAGATTTCCGGTGAATGTGCAAGGAAGTTGGGATTAAAAGAGAATCTCTGTCGGGCAGCGGGATTTTATTATCGTATCGGACGTATGGAGGGAGAGCCTTATACGGAGAATGGGGTGCTGCTTGCACAGAATGCCTGTTTTCCGGAAGAACTGATACAGATCTTAAGGGAATACAATGGAGAACTGATGGCGATTTCCACGAGGGAATCGGCAATCGTACATATGGTAGATAAAGTGGTAACAAAGTTAGATCTGCTAGATAAGGAGACTTTTTCTACTACCTGGAATCAGGACATGGTCATCTATCAGACCTTAAACGAGAACTCGGCGACAGGAATTTATGATGAGTCAGGGCTTAGCATGAATCAGTTTCTTACGATCCGGGATTTTTTGGTGAAAGGAGATCATCTTTTTGACAGTGACAATCGAGAGTGAGACAGAAGTCCCATTTGATTTTGAATATGAACAGACAGCAAGAGAAGTCATTGCACAGGCAATGGATTCGGAGGAGTTTCCCTATGAGGCAGAGGTCAATCTGCTTTTAGTGGATAACGATATTATACATGAGCTGAATTTAGAACACCGGGAATTGACCGGGCAACTGATGTGTTGTCTTTTCCGATGTTAGATTATCAGGAAGCCGGGGATTTTTCAGCTATCGGAGAGGAACAGGAATGGAACTGCAATCCTGACACCGGGGAGATTCTTTTAGGAGATATCATTATCTCTGTTCCAAAGGTGTTAGAACAGGCCAAAGAATACGGACACAGTCCGAAAAGGGAATTTGCTTTTTTAATTACGCATAGTATGCTGCATCTATTCGGTTACGATCATATGGAACCGGAAGAAGCGGCAATTATGGAAAATAAACAGGAAAAAATTCTGGAGGTTCTTGGAATTTCCAGATAAATAAGGGAGGAACTACAATGAAAAAACGCATGATGACGTTTTTGTTAGCAGTGAGTGCTTGTGCACTGTTAGCAGGATGTGGAAAGGACACTGCTCCGAAAAAAGACACATCCGCAAAAAAAGAGACTACAACAAAAAAAGATGACAATCATGACAACGATGCAAAGAGCCCGTTGACAGGTGAGTGGATCGATGCAGAGTTAGCAGGAAAACGTCCGGTTGCCGTGATGATCAGTAACATTAAGGATGCACTTCCACAGTATGGTACAAAAGCAGCAGACGTGATCTATGAATGTCCGGTAGAAGGCGGGATCACCAGAATGATGGCGATTTATCAGGATTATTCAGGATTAGAGAGAATCGGTTCCGTAAGAAGCTGCCGTCTCTATTTCCCGAAGATCGCAAATGAGTTTGAAGCAATTTATGTTCATTTTGGACAGTCTGATTTTGCACTTCCATACTTAGATGGCGGAAAGATCGATAACTTAAACGGTATCAAATCCGAAGGAAGTACAGTATTCTATCGTACAGATGATAAGAAGCCGCCACACAATGCATTTACCAGTGAAAAAGGAATCAATGCAGGAATCAAAAAGAAAAATTACGAAACAAAGTTATCTGCTGATTACACAGGACACTATACCTTTGCAGATGATGGCAAAGAAGTGGAGCTGACAAACGGAGAAGATGCTGTGGTAGTACAGCCTGGTTACAGTGTAGATAAACCTTGGTTTGTATATGATAAAAAAGAAGGCGTTTACAAACGTTATGAGTATGGTGCAGAGCAGAAGGATGCTGCAGTAGGCAAACAGCTTACCTTTAAAAATGTGATCCTTCAGTGCTGCAGCTGGCAGTATGAGAGTGATAAGTATACCTTAAACATCGACGTGAACGGCGGTGGTTCCGGTTACTATATCACAAATGGAAAAGCAATCCCGGTAACATGGAAAAAAGATTCAACAAATGCTCCGGCACGTTATTACGATGCTGACGGCAATGAGATTACCATGAATCAGGGTAAGACATGGGTCTGCGTAGTACAGGATTCTTATGCAGACAAGATTAAGTTCTACAGCAGTGAAGACGACTTTAAAGCTGCAAAATAATTTTGAGGTTTTTTTATGGGCAATAAGAAAAAATCAGAGTCCGGCTTTTTAGTACAGGGTTCGATTTTAGCAATTGCTTCCATTATCAGCCGTATCATAGGGCTCCTTTACAGGGTCCCTTTGACGGCGATCATTGGAAACAACGGAAACAGTTATTACAGTTGTGCATATGAGATTTATAGCATGCTGCTTTTGATATCCTCTTACAGTCTACCGATGGCAGTCTCAAAGCTGGTATCAGCAAGAGTGGCAAAGGGCGATTTTAAGAATGCCTTTAAAGTATTTAAAGGGGCATTCTTATTTGCTGTCTGCTCGGGAATTGTGGCAATGCTGATCGTGTTCTTTGGCGCAGAGATGATCACGCGTCTGATGAAGACACCGCTTAGTATCTTTGCACTGAAAGTCTTAGCACCAACGCTGGTGGTTATGGCGGTATTAGGCGTTATGCGTGGATTCTTTCAGGGACTTGGAACAATGATGCCAAGTGCAGTTTCACAGATCATAGAGCAGATCATCAACGCAATTGTCAGCGTGTGGGCTGCATATCTGTTAGCAGATTACGGAAACAAGGTCGGTGCCGTACTTGGAAACGGCGAAGATTATGCAGCAGCCTATGGTGCGGCGGGCGGTACATTAGGTACAGCCTTAGGTGCCGTATTTGCATTGCTGTTTTCGATTTTTGTATTTGCAACGTATGTTCCTGTTTTTAAAAACAGGATGAATAACAGCAGAACGAAAAAGAACGAAAGCTATGGTTCCATTATGCGTATCCTGATCATGACGATCGTACCGGTGCTCTTAAGTACAACGATTTACAATATCAGCTCTGTGATCGATCAGGGAATCTATAAGAATGTTGCACTGTTACAGGGAAGTACGAATCGTCAGATGGATGAGCTTTGGGGAATCTTTTCGGGAAAATATAAAGTCCTGATCAATGTACCAATCTCCATCGCTTCTGCAATGGCTGCTTCCTGCGTTCCGAGTCTGGCAGCCGCCTATGCAAAAAAGGATGCCAAACTGGTAAGAAGCCGTATCAATTCGTCCATTCGTTTTATTATGGTCATCGCATTTCCGTGCGCGGTAGGAATCGGCGTATTGGCATCTCCGATCATGCAGCTGTTATTCGGGGACGGAGGCAAAGAAATCGAACTGATGCTTCGGATCGGAGCCGTATCTATCGTGTTCTATTCTCTGTCGACGTTAACGAATGCATTATTGCAGGGAGTAAACCGGATGCAGGCACCGGTAAAAAATGCGTTGATTGCGTTAGTACTGCATATTATCGTTCTGCTTGTATGCATGTATGGACTGAACCTTGGTATCTATTCCGTGGTCATCGCCAATGCGTTTTTTGCACTCTTTATGTGTACTTTGAACAGACGCTCGCTCAAAAGATACACAAGATACCGTCAGGAGGTTGGAAAGACATTTATCGTACCGGCAATTTCCTCGGCGATCATGGGTGTTGCAGTATTTTTTGCCTATGATGCACTGCATAAGCTGATCCATTCGAATGCAATCTCCACAGTAGTATGCATCGCATTAGGAGGAGTTGTCTATATCGTATGTCTGTTCCTGTTCAAAGGGCTTTCTGAAGAGGAACTTATAAACTTCCCGAAGGGAGCAACGTTAGTGCGTATTTTTAAAAAATTGCATTTACTGCGATAAACAGAATTATCCTGGTATAAAAACAAAAAATAGCGTGAATACTGTTTGGGGTGATATTATGACGAAAACAAACCGTATTCGCGCTTCTTTTATTTTAGGAGCAGCGATCCTTACCGGAGCAGGCTGTCTGTGGAATACTTCTTTAGAGACAGCTCCGGAAAAGAAACAGGAAAAAAGCAAACCAAAACAGGAAGAGATGAAGGAGACCGCTAGTAGTGAGACTCCCTATGAATATGTCATAGTCAATGACAATGGATATCTGACGGTGTATCAGAAAGACTTAAAGACCGTGTATTTCCAGACCGATATTCCGTATGCGGAATTACACACCGAATTGCAGAAAAAGATCGACCAGGGCTACCTGATACAGGATGCAGAAGAACTGTATGACTTTTTAGAAAATTATTCTAGTTAAACAGGACAGAATATGATATAATTCTCCCTAAAGGGAGCGTGATAAATTTGAAGACAAAAGAGAAAAAAGAATCATCTTTTTTAAATAGGCTGTTTACAGGCGTTTCGCTTGTATATCTGCTGCTGGGCGTATTACTGATCGTGATACCGGATCTGCAGATGGAATATGTATGTTATGGGATCAGTGTTGTGCTGGTCATAATAGGTATTATTCTGATCGTAAAATATTTTTTAGAAGAATCCTATAAAAATCTGAACCAGTATGGATTTTCCATTGGAGTCTTTTTAGTCATTATCGGAGTCTGCACACTGGTCAAAAATCAGGAGATGGCAAAGAGTTTTCAGCTTTATATCGGAGTCTGCATCCTGTTAACTGCCATTATAAAATTGCAAAATGCCATGGATTTAAAAGCATTAAAGGATCGGACATGGGGAGTCATCTGTGTCGTATCCTTAGTGATCGTAGTATGTGCGGTTCTCATTATCATGAATCCGTTTTCTAACCGGAACTATGAGATTGCACTTACATATTTCAGTCTGTTATTTGACGGAATCATCAGTCTGTTCAGTTATCATTATCTGGCATTCAGAATCCGCCAGAATGAGAAAAAAAGCCGTGTCAGAAAAGAGACAAAGGAGTTTGCTGAAAAACAGGAGCTGGAATTTTCAGATGCACCGTCTATGGATGAGAGCACAGAACCGGAAGATTTACAGCAGACAACGGACAATGCGGGCAGTACAGGAGATGAATGGGAATTAGAAGAAAAAGAGCAGGAAGAAGACAGCGAACAAGGAGACATCCATGTATGATGTAATTGTGATCGGTGGAGGTGCCGCGGGTATGATGGCGGCAATTGCGGCGGCGAGAGAAAAAGCATCCGTTCTGATCTTAGAACATATGGAACTCTGCGGAAAGAAAATCCTTTCTACAGGAAATGGAAGATGTAATTATACGAATAAAATGCAGGGCATCGAATATTACAGAGGCGATGACCCTGCCTTTGTATTGCCGGCACTCGAATCGTTTGGATGTGAGCAGACAATCCGTTTTTTTCAGAGTATCGGGATCGAACCAAAGGAAAAGAACGGCTATGTCTATCCAAGAAGCATGCAGGCGGCTTCCGTACGGGAAGCACTTTTGTTAGAACTTCGCAGACAGAGGGTAAAAATCGAATTAGGATGCGGAATCCGGCAGATATTACCGAAAAAAGGAAGTTATGAAATTTGCACAAAAAATGGCAATTTTCATGCAAAAACCTGCATTTTAGCGACCGGAGGAAAATCGGCAAAATATACAGGAAGTGACGGAAGCGGATTCCTATATTTAGGACCACTTTCTCATCATGTCATAGATTTAGTGCCTGCACTCACGGGTTTGCAGGCAAAACCGCCATTTCCTAAGAAACTTGCAGGAATCCGTGCAGAAGCGGAAGTAAAGCTCTTTGTGGAAAATGCACAAATTGCATCGGACTTTGGAGAAGTTCAGATGACCGCAGAAGGGATCTCAGGGATTCCGGTATTTCAGGTCAGCCGGTTTGCCGCAAAGGCACTTGCAAAAGGGAAAAAAGTGCGTGCAGAGGTGGATTTTTTTCCGGAATATGATTCTTTAAAAGAATTAGAAGATTATCTGACCGGGCGAATGAACAGGATGAGAGATCGGACGATCCGTGAGGCATTAGAGGGACTGTTAGCAGACAAGCTGATCGATACCGCACTAAAAGAGATCGGTCTTTCTTCTAAGAAGCAGGCAGGCGATTGTACAAAACAGGAGGTTAAAGTACTTGCTAAGTATTTAAAACAGTTCACTTGTGAAATTATGAGCACACGCAAATTTGAACAGTCACAGGCAACTGCCGGAGGAGTGTCAACGCAGGAGATCTGTGCTAACACAATGGAGTCCAAATTATGTCCGGGACTCTTTTTTGCGGGAGAAGTGATCGATATTGATGGAATGTGCGGCGGCTATAATCTGCAATGGGCATGGTCAAGCGGCTATGTTGCAGGAACGTCCGCGGCGAAAAAAGCAAGGCAGTCAGAGTCAGGAAAGGGACAGAAATGATTCGGATACAGCAGTTAAAAATGCCCTTATCTCATAAGAGGGAAGATATCATAAAAAAAGCAGCAAAACGCTGCAAGATCAAACCGGAACAGATATTAAATTTAGAAATTGTCAGACGATCGGTGGATGCCAGAAAGAAAAGTGAGGTCTGCTATGTTTATACCATAGACCTTACGGTCGAAAATGAAATCGGAATTCTGAAGAAAGTTAACGATAAAAATATTATGTTGACTAATCGAAAGAAATATCAATTTCCAAAGGCAGAAGTTTCACAAAAAGAAACAAAATATCGCCCGGTGATCATTGGCGCCGGTCCGGCAGGACTTTTTTGTGCCTATGAACTGACGAAAGCCGGTTATGCTCCGATCTTATTAGAACGTGGAAAACGTGTGGAGGAGCGTACCGAAGATGTGAAGCGTTTCTGGGAGAGCGGCGTGTTAGATACAGGATCGAATGTGCAGTTTGGAGAAGGCGGAGCCGGTACTTTTTCCGATGGAAAGCTGAATACTCTGGTAAAAGATACTTTTGGAAGAGGAAGGGAAGTTCTTTCCCGATTTGTGGAGGCAGGAGCTCCCTCTGAGATCCTTTACCAGCAAAAGCCTCATCTTGGCACAGATCAGCTTGTAGGTATCGTTCAGTTTATGCGTCATCAGATTGAAGAAATGGGCGGGGAATTCCGTTTTCGTTCCACAGTAACTGATCTGATGATCCGTGACCGGAAGCTTACTGCAGTCATTGTCAATGCAAAAGAGGAAATACCGGCAGAAATCTGCATTCTTGCTCCCGGCCACAGCGCCAGAGATACGTTTGCCATGCTGGAAAAACACAATATTAACATGGAGCCGAAATCTTTTGCAGTGGGGGTACGTGTGGAACATCCGCAGACCATGATCAACCAGGATCTTTACGGGGAACCGGAAAACGACCGTCTGGGTGCATCCAGCTACAAGGTTACCCATACACTGGAAAACGGACGTGGCGTTTATTCTTTCTGTATGTGTCCCGGCGGATATGTTGTAAATGCATCTTCTGAAGAAGGTATGCTTGCAGTGAATGGTATGAGCTATCAGGCACGTGACAGCCATAATGCCAACAGTGCTATCATCGTTACGGTAAACCCTTCTGATTTTCCTGAAGAGGGAGTTCTCGGCGGAATCGCTCTGCAGCGAAAACTGGAGCGCGCTGCCTGGGAAGCCGGAAAAGGAAAAATTCCGGTACAGCTTTTCAAAGATTACTGTACCCATCAGAAAAGTACCAGGCTTGGAGATGTGATCCCCTGTATCAAAGGAGCTTATACACTTACCGATGTCCGCAGTATTTTCCCAAAAGAGATCGGCGATTCCATTGAAGCAGGAATCCATGCTTTTGGAAAAAAGCTTTCCGGTTTTGACCGACCGGATGCATTGCTGGAAGGAGTAGAAAGCCGTACCTCTTCTCCTGTACGGATCGTTCGGGAACCGAAAAAGCTCACTTCCAATATAGAAGGAATCTACCCCTGCGGAGAGGGCGCCGGTTACGCCGGAGGCATTACATCCGCAGCGATGGACGGGATCAAGGTGGCAGAAGCAGTCGCTTCTGTTTATGCCCTGCCTGTAAACAAAATGTGAAAAAAGTGGAAATTTCCGGGATAGAGTGTACATCCCTGCTTTTTTATGCTAAAATAACTTCTGCAATTTTGCATCCCCTTCTTCGAGAGCGAAAAGGGAAATCATATGAAAGATACTATAATGGAAATGCCAGATTATCAGCGTCCGTATGAAAAATGTCTGCGGGAAGGAGAACAGTCCTTAAGCGATCGAGAGCTTCTTGCTGTGATCCTGCGCTGTGGCGTACAGGGATCCAGTTCCCTGACTCTGGCAGATAAAATCCTGAATTTATCGAAACAGACCGGATACAGTGGCCTGCTTGGACTGTTTCATATTTCCATGCAGGAACTGATGAAGATCCATGGGATCGGTAAGGTAAAAGCCATACAGCTGAAATGTATCGGGGAACTTTCCAAGCGTATGGCAACCGCAGCTGCAAAACCGGAATTATCTTTTCACCATCCGGTAACCATTGCGAAGTATTATATGGAGCGGCTCCGGCATGAAGAACAGGAATTGCTTTACTGCATGATGCTGGACGGACATAACCATTTGTCGGGGGAACAGCTTTTAAGCCGCGGTACTGTCAATGCCACACTGATCACACCAAGAGAAGTCTTTGTAGAAGCTGTAAAGTATCGGGCGGTGAACCTGATCCTGGTCCACAATCATCCAGGAGGCGATCCCTCCCCCAGTCAGGCTGATCTGGATGTTACGGAACGGATCTATCATTGTGGTGAACTCCTCGGCATCCATCTTCTGGATCATATCATCATCGGTGATCACAGGTATGTCAGTTTCCGCGAAAAAGGGATTTTTGATGAATATACTTAAGTGAAGGGACAGATTTATGCTTTTTAGAAATAATTACGGAGTAGACCTTGGAAGCAGCTCTGTAAAAGTCTATTCATTTTTCAGAAACAAAAGTTACATAGAAAAGAACATGGTAGCCTACAGAGGACGCCGGATCCTTGCCATAGGGAACGAAGCTTATGAAATGTTTGAAAAATCACCTGCAGATATTTCCGTAAATTCTCCTATGGCTTTCGGTATGCTGGCAAATCTGGAATTGCAAGAGATCGTCCTTTACAGCATGATAAAAAAAATCGATCATACATCCGGTCTCGGAGCAGACATGTATTTCTCCGTACCACTTGATATGACTGCTATCGAAAAGAGGGCATACTATCATCTGGTCAATGGTCACTGGCTGCGGAAAAACCGTGTTTTTATGGTGGAGTCCCCTATTGCAGATGCCATTGCCATGGGAATCGACCCTGAAAAGAATCAGGGCAGCATGATCGTAAACATCGGTGCACAGAGTACAGAGTTTTCCATCATAACCGACGGCAAGATCATCATCAGCCGTAAGATCCCCATCGGAGGCAGACAGATGAACGAATCTATCTGCAGCGAAATCCGAAAACATTATAATCTTCAGATTGGAACACGAACTGCAAAACGTCTGAAAGTAGTTATGGGAAGACTGAATGATCAGAAAAAAGAAGCCCGAAAAGTAGTCGGGATCGACAGTATTTCCGGACTTCCACGAGAAGAAGTTATTTCTGCCTACGTTGTCAATGAAGGGATCGCCAACTGTGTGAACCAGATCGCAGCAGAAATGAAATCTTTTCTGGAACGTACCCCGCCACAGATCGCTTATCATATCGCAAAAGAGGGCATTTATCTGACCGGCGGCAGCACACGGCTTCCTTATATAGATAACTATCTGGCTAGCTATACCGGATTTGCCTTTAATCTTTCTGATCTGTATGAAACTTCTGCAGCATACGGCCTGGAAAAGATCATCCGCGACAGAAACCTGCGCAAATGGGCCCAGCCGGTAAAGCAGAAAAAACTGTAAAGGGGCATATATAATGAAAAACATCCGAAAAAAAGTGCGTTTTCATTTTAATTTAAAAAGTAAACATCTTCTGGTAATCATGACATTTTTCTGTGGAAGCTGCATCGTAGCTACAGCAGCCTCCGGAACCTCTTCCGCACCACTTCAGGAAGCAGCCGGTTTTCTTATCGTTCCCTTTGAAAAGGGGATCGCCGGTGTCAGCGATATATTTGGAAATGTAAAAAACAATCTTCGTGATAAACAGGACGTGCTTCAGGAAAACGAAGAGCTGAAAAGTCAGATCAACAGTCTTACGGAACAGAATAACATCCTGATCCAGGACCAGACAGAGCTCACACGCCTGAAGGAACTTTACGATCTTGATCAGGAATATACCGACTATCCCAAGGTTGCCGCAAGGATAATCTCCAAAGATCCCGGAAACTGGTATGATACCTTTATGATCAACAAAGGCAGTAATAACGGGATCCGGGTTGATAACAACGTGATCGCCGGAAAGGGTCTTGTGGGTATCGTTACAGAAGTGGGACCTTCCTGGGCTACTGTCCGTTCCATCATCGATGACAGCAGCAATGTCAGTGCCATGGCAGTCAGTACTTCCGACAACTGCGTTGTCACTGGAGATCTGAAACTGATCGATGAAGGCAAATTAAGCTTTGAGCAGCTTTACGATCAGGATAACAAGGTAACAGTCGGAGAACGTATTGTCACCTCGAACATCAGTGAAAAATATGTGGAAGGACTGTTTATTGGTTATGTCAGTGAGATCCAGCAGGATCCCAATAACCTGACAAAAACAGGTACGATCGTTACACCGGTTGATTTCGGTCATCTGAAAGATGTATTTGTGATCACCACCAATAAACAGGACGCGATAGACAAATCGGAGGATGCGTCCAATGAAAAATAGGATTATATTATTTATCACTATCATTGTCTGTTTTCTCCTTCAGTGCACAGTAATGGACCGTATTTCCATTGGATCCATCACTCCAAATCTGCTTTTGATCCTGTGTGTATCCATGGGACTTATGCGTGGAAGAAAAGTCGGTCTGTGGACTGGATTTTTTTCCGGGCTTTTTGTCGATCTCTTTTATGGATCATTGTTTGGATTTTATGCACTGATCTATATGTATATAGGTTTTATCAGCGGCTATGCATTCCGCAGTTTTTATGATGATGATCTGAAAGTTCCGCTTTTTCTTGTAGCAGGAACAGATCTTCTTTATAATCTGGCTGTGTATGGCCTCCAGTTTCTGCTCAGAGGCCGTCTTGGATTCTGGACCTACATATACAGGATCATTATCCCCGAGATTGTATATACGGTTTTTCTCACCATCATCGTATACCGGGTATTTTACTGGATCAACTACCACTTAATGGATACTGTAAGGAAAGAAAGTGAGTCTATTTGGGAATTAAAATAAAAAAAATCATCAAAAAAATCCGTCTGAAACGTACTACAGTTCTTGTGATCGTATTTATTTTTCTGTCATCTGTCCTGGTCCGGCAGCTTTTCAGTCTGCAGATCATACAAGGAGAGGATTACATCAGTAAATTTCAGACACGTACCACCAAAACACGCGTGATCAAAAGCACCCGTGGTAATATTTATGACCGTAACGGCACAGTTGTCGCCTCCAATGTACTTGCATATTCTGTCACATTCGAAGATAGCGGTACATACAACAGCACCAGAGAAAAGAATCTGACTCTGAACGGTATCGCCTACCAGGTATTACAGATCCTTTCCAAAAACGGGGACAGCTTATCTGATAATTTTCATATTACCGTCAATGATCATGGCGACTATGCTTTTGATGTAGATGAAGGATTTACTCTTAACCGTTTCCGTGCGGATATTTACGGAGAAGCACAGATTGATGATCTCAGTGAGGAGCAGAAAAACGCAACCGCAGCCCAGATCATGGATCATCTTACCGGAAGCAGCGGATTTTCTATCGTTCTTTACGGAAAAGATGCCTACACCCCGGAAGAACTTGCCGCACATTCTCTTCCGGAAGAGCTTACCAAACAGGAAATCCTCGAAATTGCGATCATGCGCTATCAGCTGAACACCAACAGTTTCAAGAAATATATGCCGGTGACCATTGCAACAAATGTCAGTGAAAAATCTGTGGCAGCCATAAAAGAAAATCAGGCCGCTCTCCAGGGTATTGACATTGTAGAAGATTCCACCAGAAAATATGTGGACGATGAGAGTATGGCGCCGATCCTCGGTTACACAGGCCAGGCCTCTTCTGAGGAATTGGAAACCCTTCGTAAGGATAATCCTGATTATTCCAATGATGCGGTTGTTGGAAAAGCCGGAATCGAACAGTATATGGAGCTTGAACTTCAGGGAAAAGACGGAGAAGAAACGGTCACAGTTGATAATCTTGGTAAAGTCCTTGACATCGACAATTCTAAAACTGTTGATCCTGTGGCCGGAAACGATGTTTATCTGACCATTGATTCCGACTGGCAGAAGAGTATTTACCAGATCCTGGAACAGCGTGTTGCTGGTATTGTCCTCTCTAAACTGACACCGAATAAAAGCTTTGATTATGAAGCAGAGAAAGATGCAAGTAAGATCACCATCCCAATCTATGATGTATACAATGCACTGATCGCAAACAGTGTGATCGATATCAATAAATTCAGTGATGCAGATGCTTCCGACACAGAAAAAAATTTATACGTCAAATTTCAGCAAAAACAGCAACAGGTTTTTGATACAATAAGTAACAGGCTGACAGGCGACAATCCTCCAGCCTATAAGGATGAAGATACGCAGATGCAGGAATATCTTACCTATATCTGTGATGATCTTCTTACCAATACCTTGAAGGTACTGAAAAGTGATTCCATTGATACCGCGGATGAAACATACAAAGCCTGGAAAAATGATCAGAGTATCAGTCTGAAGGATTATCTGAACTACGCTGCCAGTCAGAACTGGATCGATATTTCCCAGATCTCAACCTCCGGAGAATATCTGGATTCTGAAGAGATCTATCAGGCTCTTACCGCCTATATCATTGATTACCTGAAAACAGATACAGGCTTTTCAAAGCTTCTGTATAAATATATGCTTCAGGAAGACACCATCAGTGGAGAAGATCTGTGTCTTGTTCTCTATGAACAGGGCGTTCTTTCCAAAGAAGACGAGCTGTATCAGACAATGGCCTCCGGTGGTCTTGATGCCTACACCTTCATGTATCGCAAGATCGCAAATCTTGAGATCACACCGGCCCAGCTTGCGTTGGCTCCGTGCTCTGCATCTGCGGTGATCACAGATACTACAACCGGAAATGTTCTCGCATGTGTTTCCTATCCGGGATATGATAATAATCGTCTGACCAACAATATGGATACTGATTATTATGCAAAGCTTTCCACAGATCTTTCCAGCCCGTTCTTCAACAAGGCAACACAGCAGAAGACGGCTCCAGGATCTACCTTAAAGATCTTATCTACTGTTGCCGGCATGTCTGAGGGCGTAATAGATGATGGCACATATATTGAATGTACAGGAAGCTTTGACCTTGTAACACCTCCGATCAACTGCTGGAATAAACAGGGCCACGGTTCTCTTGATATCCGTGAAGCCATTGAGCAGTCCTGTAACGTATTTTTCACTACGATTGGTTTCGAACTTGGTAAAGATTCCGAAGGTAACTTTTCTGAAGCCAGAAGTCTTGGAATGCTTCAGAAATATGCTTCCCTCATGGGATTGGATCAGAAAACCGGCATTGAAATTTCCGAAGCTTCTCCGCAGGTTTCTGACAAAAACGCCGTCCCTTCCTATATTGGACAGGGTACCAATGCGTTTACGACCAGCCAGCTTGCACGTTATGCGTCAACGATCGCCACTTCCGGTACGATCTATAAGCTTTCCCTTCTGGACCGTGTGACGGATTCCAAAGGAAAACTTATAAAGGAATATCCTTCCGAAACAGCTGGACAGCTGGATCTTTCCAGCAATATCTGGGATGACATCCATGACGGTATGTATCGTGTGGTGCAGACTCATGATCAGTTTAACGAACTTGGAGTTGAAGTAGCAGGAAAAACCGGTACTGCCGAGATTGACTATTATCATCCGAACAATGCACTTTTTATCGGATATGCGCCTGTTTCTGATCCCAAGTACGCAATATCTGTACGAATCGCAAACGGATATGCATCCGGTAATGCCTGCCTTGCAGCTAATGATATCTTTAAATACATTTTCGGACTTGCAGATGAAAGCACCATTCTCACTGGCTATGCAGCAAGCGATACCAGTAATGTATCGAATGACTAAACAAACTTTATGAGGATACCAGAAGTGTGGAACATTTTATAGGAGGAATCAGAAAACATGAGTGAAGTCATTGTCATTACATCTGGAAAAGGCGGTGTTGGAAAAACCACCACCGTGGCAAATATCGGGACCGGACTGGCTGCCATGGGAAAAAGGGTTGCAGTTGTAGATACCGATATCGGACTCCGAAATCTGGATGTTGTCATGGGACTGGAGAACCGTATTGTTTATAATCTGGTTGATGTGATCAATGGGAGCTGCCGCCTGAAACAGGCACTGATCCGGGATCGTCGGCATTCAGAACTGTATCTTCTTCCGTCTGCCCAGACCAAGGACAAAACTGCCGTATCTCCGGAACAGATGATCAAGCTTACCGATGATCTCCGGGAAGAATTCGATTATGTCCTTCTGGATTGTCCGGCAGGAATTGAACAGGGATTCAAAAATGCAGTAGCCGGAGCGGACCGTGCACTGGTCGTGACCACACCGGAAGTTTCCGCGATCCGGGATGCAGACCGTATCATCGGGTTGCTGGAGTCCGGAGGGCTCCGGGATATCCGGCTGATCATCAACCGGCTTCGACCGGAAATGATCGCCAGAGGTGATATGATGTCCGTAGAAGATGTGTTGGAAATCCTGGCTGTAGATCTGATCGGTGCGATCCTGGATGATGAACAGATCGTGATCTCCACAAATCAGGGAGAACCTTTATCCGGAAAAAATTCCCAGGCAGAAGAAGAGTATCGCAATATCTGCCGGAGACTTATGGGCGAAGAGGTCCCTTATGTTACTGTGCGTCGAAAAAATGGTGTATTCCACCGTCTTGGCAGCATTTTTCGAAAATAACAGACGCCTTGCTGTCTGACATTTTTCATCACAGGAGGAATGATTATGGGATTTTTCTCCGGGAAAAACCACTCTGCAGGCTATGCACGCGACAGGATGAAGCTTCTTCTTGTATCGGAACGCATAGACTGTTCTCCACAGATGATGAAGCTTTTACGGAACGATCTGATACATGCCGTAAAAAAATACGTTGTAATTGATGAACCAGGGGTGACCATACAGATCACACAGGAACCACCTGTTCTGCATGCAGTCATACCCGTACTTAAGAAAAGAGATGCATAATTTATGATTAAACAGTATAAGCTGCGGTTTTACAATTTTCGACTGGTGATCTTTCTCCTGGCGATCAGCTTTATTGGAATTCAGCTTGTAGGAACAGCTGCCGACTACCTTCGCACACGTCAGCTTCTGGGTGTGATCATCGGTGTGGTCTTTATGCTGATCCTTTCACTGATGGATTATTCCTGGCTGCTGAATTTTCAATGGATCATGTATGGATTTAATATCGTTATGCTTCTGGCTGTCCGGTTCTTCGGATCCAGCGCCAATGGTGCTGCCAGATGGGTGGATTTAGGTTTTATCCGTTTCCAGCCTACCGAGCTTTCAAAGATCATCATTATCCTGTTTTTTGCCAAATTTTTTATGGATCATGAGGAAGATCTGAATACCTTAAAGACTCTGATACAATCAGCTGTCCTTCTGGTCATCCCACTGATGCTGATCTATGTACAGCCGGATATGAAAAACACCATCACCGTAACAGTCCTGTTCTGTATTCTGATCTACATCGCAGGACTTAGTTATAAGATCATCGGAGGTGTAGCCTTGATCGCGATTCCTCTGGCCATCATCTTTCTGTCCATTATCGTGCAGCCGGATCAGAAACTGATACAGGATTACCAGAGAAACCGTATCATGTCATTCCTGTATCCGGAGAACGAAGAATACGCAGATGATATTGAACAGCAGAACAACTCAAAAACAGCCATCGCCTCCGGAGAGCTTGTGGGACGTGCTTTCAGTAATGACACCAGTGTTACATCCGTAAATGATGGAAACTTTGTTTCTGAGAATCAGACCGACTTTATTTTTGCGGTGGCTGGAGAGCAGTACGGATTTATCGGCTGTACTCTGATCGTACTGCTGCTGTTTCTGATCACCTTTGAATGTATCCGTATGAGCCTGCGGGCCAAGGATCTTGCCGGTAAGGTCATATGCTGCGGTGTTGGAAGCATTGTTTCCATACAGAGCTTCATCAACATCTGTGTTGCTACCGGCCTTGCACCAAACACAGGTACTCCGCTTCCTTTTGTAAGCTATGGTCTTACTTCTCTGATCAGTCTGTTTATGGGTATGGGACTTGTTCTCAATGTAGGACTGCAGAGCAGTGCATATAATAAAGAATTACAGAAAAAAGGTCAGAAATCGGATACCTACTTTCGGAAAGAGGAATACTTATGACACGTAAAGAACCTGTAAAAAATCATGTACGTTCTGGCAATCCTTCCAGAGGTCAGGCTTCCCGGGCTGCACATACAGCTTCCAAGGGGACAAAAACAACTTCCATGCCGTCTGACAGGACTGTTTCTGCCAGACGTAAAGCTCAAAATACCCGGATGAAACGGATGCGTCGTAAAAGGATCCGCAACACCATTTTTCTCCTTCTTCTGCTGATCGTACTATGCACAGCTGGCGGTTTTGGTGTTTACATGCTGAAGGGCGGAGATTTTTCCACTCCTGCAAATTCTTTCAATGCATTCTCCGAGTTTGATAATACTCTGACTTCCAAAGAAGAGCAGCGCGCGGCAGGTTTCGCCCATGATTTCTGTGTTGTTACAAAAGATGTTGCTCTGGATTCTGTCAGTCTGGATGACAGCCAGTCCGGTGTGCTTCTGAATCTCAGTGATAAAAAGGTACTCTATGCAAAAGGTGCCTACAACAAGGTTTATCCTGCCAGCATCACAAAGATCATGACAGCTATGCTTGCACTGAAATATGGAAACATGGACGATACAGTAACGATCTCACAGGAGAATGTTACCCTGGAATCCGGTTCTCAGGTAGCTGGTTTCCAGGCGGGAGATCAGGTTACCATGGATCAGCTTCTTCATTGTCTTCTTGTTTATTCTGCCAATGATGCAGCATCTGCCATTGCGGAACATATAGGTGGATCAACAGATAAATTTGTAGAGATGATGAACAGCTTTGCTGCAGAACTTGGCTGTACAGGAACTCACTTTACCAATCCCCATGGTCTTCAGGACGAAAATCATTATACAACGCCTTATGACATTTATCTGATGCTGAAAGAAGCCTTGAATTATCCGGAGTTTACAGACATCACACAAATGGCATCTTATACAGTTAGCTATAAGCATTCCGATGGCTCCGATGCAAGTGCTACCTTACCCGCTACAGATCATTATCTTACCGGAGAGGCAGCAACTCCTAAGGATGTCACTATCCTTGGAGGAAAAACAGGAACAACCGATAAAGCCGGTAACTGTCTGGCACTTTTAAGCCAGAATGCTTATGGGAAGCCATTTATTTCCATCGTCATGGGTGCATCCTCAAAGGATGTTCTTTATCAGGAAATGACATCCTTGCTCCAGAACATCAACTGACAGGATTCCATACAAAAAACAAAAAAGCAGATCTGTTTGAAATTTTATTTCGCAGATCTGCTTTTTTATTCTTTCTTTTACATTCAGTTAATTTCTACTATATCATCGGTGCCATCACTACCGGTATCTTCGGTCTCACTGTTATCAAGATCCGTATCCGAAGTACCACTGTAATCATTGTCATCGACAACTTCACCGGAGCCACTGTCCGGATCTTCATAATTGCCTGCATCTTCACCGGTTCCATCTGAAGATGTATCTGAAGTATCCGAGGTATCTGCTCCATTGGCTTCACTATCCGTATTGCCGTCGTAAGAATTATCACCTGGATCATAAGTCGGCTCTTCCGTGTAGGAATCTCCGTCCCCAGTATCGTCAGAACTCTCGGGCTCACTGCTGTAGCTGTCCTCTGTATAGATTGGAAAATCCGCATCAGCAGTTCCCTCTGATGTAGAATCTGTAACAGGCTCCGCCGCATTATTATCCGGAATAGCAGTAAGATGAGAAACCGTTCCATCCTTTGGGACGACGATATAGATTCCCAGCATCACGATACATAATGCCATGGCCAATCCGGCAATCTTCATTTCTTCCATATGTTTCATCGCTGATGATCTCCCTGTCGTTTTTTTGTATTATAGCACAGAATCACTCATATTTGTAAAACAGCCATGTATTTCTTTTGTTTTTCTGTAACAGTTCCCGAAATTTATTTCGCGATCATATAGACACACTTTCTCTGGGTGTTTATAATAAATAATCATATTTATTCATAACTTAAAGAAAGGCGTAACATTTTATGGGCGACTGCATTACCACATACACTGGAAAACATTTTGATCCGACACATCC
>OJUG01001581.1_pt1 | contig 28254 bp, 29 predicted proteins | sample 1599841 | NCBI WGS metagenome assembly OJUG01 (sample SAMN04168659, study PRJEB22393) | human gut metagenome | biome: human gut microbiome; feature: stool | host: Homo sapiens | collected 2014-05-12 | reverse complement strand
ACGCCAGATGGCGGAAGCACAGGGCATCAACGAGGACTTGAAGGCGCGGGATCAAATGGCGTGGGTAGGTGCGATGAACAACATCAAAAGCGCCGCGCTTGAGATCCTGCGAGAGTCCAAATAACGCCCCAAGAAGGAAACAAAAGCAAAAAATCAACGCAAGCGGAGACAGGTCAAATGCCTGCCTCCGCTATTTTTATACCCCAACGGGCAAGGAGGAACAATATGGATTATTTCTACGAGCATGAATCAGAGCTATTTACATTTTACCGTGTTCCAAAGGTGCTGTTTACGGAGGAACCATTCAAAAACATGAATTGTGAAGTAAAATTACTTTACGGGTTATTGCTGGACAAAATGGGACTTTCCCGCAAAAGCGGGTGGTTCGATAAGCAAGGGCGCGCCTTTGTTTACTATGGCATCAGCCACATTATGGAGGACTCGGGCTGCGCCCACAGCAAGGCGGAGAAGCTGCTATCCGAACTGGAGCAAGCTGGCCTGCTGCGCCGGAAACGGCAGGGGTTGGGGAAGCCGTCTGCACTGTACCCTCTGAAATTCGAAAACCGAATTTCTTGACTTTCGATTTTCGAATTTCAAGAACGCTGAAAATCAGCGCACCTGAACGCTGATTTTCAGCGTCTAATAAGACTGAGTAGAGCGATACTGAGATAAATATATACCAAGCCGAAAAAAGAATAATAGGGAGGATCATCAGATGAAGAACAAAGAGAACTTACGGGAAAAGCAGGTAAATCTCCGCTTGACACAGGCAGAATATGAGCGGCTCACCCGCACCGCGCAGGACCACGGCATCGGGCGGGCGGCGTATCTCCGCATGGTGCTGCGGGGCGCGTGGCTGCGGGAGGACGGCAGAAAATCAGAATAGCTTTTTCCGCTGGAATTTGATGCAGGCCGTCACACGGTCACGGATATAAGGAACATCCCGCTTGGCGTAAAACTCCAGCGGCTCTGAAAGTGCCGCCATGATCTCTTTTTCGGCAAAGTCGCAGCGAAGCTGCGGCCCGTATAGATTTTGCGCCGCGTGGACCTGTCGGACAAAGCCCGTTTTCATGGGCTGAGCCTTGAGCTGACGCACCAATGCGGCCGGTTCGATTTCCATGGGATAGTCCCGTGTGTTGGACAGCAAACCCGCGCCGAAGTCAAAGATGGGGCAGTAGTCAAAGCCATCACCGCAGCGCAGCACAGCGATGTTGTTCAGATGCCGGTCCTCGTTGCCGAACAGCATATCCACCTCGAACAGCAGCGTCAGATAGGTGCCGAAGCGGTCAAGTCCCGTCAGCCGCTCAACCTGCTCCACCAACCACGCAAGGCGGCTCTGAAGATTGGGCAGGCGGTTTACCGCGGTCTGCCAGTCCGGGCCAACGCCTTTTCGCAGCAGCTCCGCAAGGGTCAGGATGGCCTCGCCCTGACGTAGAAAATTGGCACTGGAACAGCCGTTGCGGGTATGATCGTGGACTTCCAGCCGCTCCATGCGATAGGTCACATAGTGAAAGCCCAGCGCATCTGTATTGGTCTGTGCCAGCAGCGCAGAGGTCACGGCTTCTGCCAGCCCTTCATAGCCGAACAGATCCAGCTTGTACCAGCGGCCATCTGCCAGCCATTTTTCCTGATTGCCCTTAGACGAGGTTTCCGCGATGCGGCTTCCCGTTGTCAGTCTGATCGACATATTCAGCCCTCCACAATTTTGATCCAGCACGAATCCTCTGCCATGCGCCCTTCGGTCTTGCGGATGATCGCCAGCGGGTCATAGCAATCCAGTCCCAAGTCAGACAGGTAATATTTCAAACCGTCCCGCTCCTGCGGCACACAGCGGTCTTTCAAGAAGGTTTGCAGATCGTCCCATGTGGGCTTGCGGTTCACGCCGAAAGCAGTGGAAAGGGGAGAACTGACCTCGTTTTCGATGGCAAGTTGATGAGTGGTTTGGTCAGCGCAGATCTTCGTACAGAGCTTATTCCCATCGTAGTAGTACAGGATCAGGAGGGCGTGAGCGCTGCTTCGGGCATTGGCCAGAAAGGCATTGTAATCAGACACGGCAGGGCGGCGGATAGTGATGCTTTCCCCATCGAATTGCAGCGTTACGGTGCGGCTGCCCTCAGAGATACCCAGGTCCTTCATCCAAGCAGATGGCAGAGCCACGCGGTAGCCATTGGCATCCGGCCCGGCGTTTCCACCCGCCTTATTGATAAGAATATTTGCAGTTCGTTCCTCATGTAGCACGGTCATTCACCTCAAAAGTTTCTCGCAATTATTATACCTATTGGACACCAATAAATCAAGAAGTTAATTTTACAACAGCATTGTCACGAAAATGAAACCGCTATACGGAAGCTGCTTTCGCAAGCATAGCATTTGGCCGTCCAAATGCGCTTGTTAGGGGAAGCAATTCCCCTATAACCCCTTATGAATTGAAAGGAAAAACGATCATGAGAAAACGACCAATCAAAATATCGCTCCGTTTGAATGAGCAGGAGCATGAACATTTGAAACAGCAGGCTATGCTCTCTGGCTTCCCAATGGAAGTATTCCTCCGTGCGCTGATCTCTGGCATGAACCTCCGATCCCGACCACTCGCTGAATACGCCGAAATCCGGCGTCAACTCGCCGGCATTGGAAATAACATCAATCAAATCGCTCATGTTGTCAACACCCGCGGCTTTGCCACGAAGGAAGACATTGCCGCAGTCACGACAGCACAGCGGGTGATCTGGCAGATCGCAAAGCGGCTTTGAGATATTCTGCTGAAGGTAAATATCGATGAGCGAATCAAATTCGGTGGAGTTCCGCTGACGTTTCCACTACTATTTTCCTTTTCCGCTTGTGGATATAGCGTTTTGTGGTATAATTATTTTGTGAGATTATAACCAGAATGGTCAGCGAGCTTGAAGGCTTATCGAAGGAGTTGGTGTGATGACAAAGTATGGAATTGATCCAACGGTTATTTGCCAGATCATTGATCTGGCAAATAGGCATCACATCAAAACAGTGATCCTATTCGGTTCCCGCGCACGAGGGGACTTCTGCCGCACAAGCGATATTGATTTAGCTGTACAGGGAGGCGATGTATGCCGTTTCAGACTGGATGTTGAGGAAGACACGCATACATTGCTGACCTTTGATGTGATAGATTTATGTTCTGATTTGTCCCCGGAATTGCGGGAAGCCATCAGCAAGGAGGGAGTATTGCTCTATGAAAAAGTTTGATAACTACCGTAAAAATTTAGACGTTCTGCGGCGCTCTGATCAACAAGATCTCAACAATGAGTTTATCATTAGCGGCATCATTGATAAGTTCTCCATTCAGTTTGAATTGGGCTGGAAGGTCTTAAAAGAGCTGCTGACTTACGAAGGCATCGATGCCGCTAAGACAGGTTCCCCTCGTGAAATTATCAAACAAGCATACCAGTATTACCCTTGCATAGAGGAAGATGTGTGGCTGGATATGCTGTCCCAGCGCAACAATATGGCGCATATTTACGATGGAAATGCCGCGCAAGCACTGGCACAGGAGATCATCAAACGCTTTATTCCGGCCTTTGAAACGCTGGGAAAAAGCATCTGTGAGCGATACGCCGATCTTCTGGATACGCTCTGAGGAACTATTCTATAAAAGCATGGAGGCCCACGATGGCACTTGAGAATAAACTTGGCATCACCAACTCCGCCGAGCTTGCCCGTGAGGAGGAGCGCATCAGCAAAAAGAAGGCTGTAGAACTATTTGAGAGCGGCGCTCTGGACAAGCTGGCTCCCGGCAGATTTGCGTCGCTGCAAGCCATTCATAAGGCACTTTTCGAGGATATTTATGACTTTGCAGGCGAACTGCGCACGGTGAATCTGGCAAAAGGCAATTTCCGCTTTGCGCCGCTGATGTATCTGGAGGCGGCGCTTGCCAACATCGACAAGATGCCCCAGTCCACCTATGACGAGATCATCGAAAAGTATGTGGAGATGAATATCGCCCACCCGTTCCGAGAGGGCAACGGCCGCAGCACCCGCCTGTGGCTTGACCAGATGCTGAAAGCCGGCATCGGGCAGGTGGTGGATTGGAGCCGTGTCGATAAAGAGGACTACCTGCTGGCCATGGAGCGCAGCCCCATCAAGGACGTGGAGATCAAGGTTCTGCTGAAAGCGGCTTTGACCGACGACGTGAACAGCCGTGAAGTTTTTATGAAGGGCATCGACCACAGCTACTACTATGAGGGGTATACGACCTTCAAAACGGAAGAATTGTAAGCGGGGTGGAGTGCAGCAGCTGAACATTGAACGGGTTGTATATCTAATCCTATTTCCGTTGACTTTATTTGAGGATTTATGTATTATATAGACAAGATTCAGGGCTGAACTTCGGCCCCCAAGCAGTCAGCTCTGTACGCACAGGGCTGATTTTGCTTTTAGGAGGAAGGCAGTATGGAGTACTACGCGCATACTTCCGAAGATGGCATGCGCCGCCAGACCGTGGCGGCGCATTGCCGAAAGGCTGCCAGCTATGCTGCAGAGTGCTTATCTAGCGTTGGGTTGTCAAATACAGCCTATTTAGCGGGATTGATGCACGATACAGGCAAACTAACGCAAGAATATCAAACCTATTTGGAACGCGCCGCACGCGGTGAAGCAGTGCGGCGCGGTTCCGTGGTTCATACCTTTGCAGGAGTTCGATTTCTACTAGAACATTATCATGGATCAAAACACGATTCTTCGTTTAATGACATCACATGTGAACTGCTGGCTTTTGCCGTTGGTGCACACCATGGGTTGTTTGACTGCATTGATGAAAACCATGCTTCAGGATTTCTACACAGGCTTCAATCCCATGACAGCGAATATCAGGAAGCTATAAAAAATGCGGAAATGCACCTTATCACGCGTGACGAAACAAATCAATTGTTTCAAGCCTCTTGCGAAGAGATGTCTATTATTTTTGAAAAAATCCAGAAGATACTGGATTTTGAATCTTCTCAGGAGAACGATCTATACTTCTATGTCAGTCTGATAGCAAGACTTCTGCTGTCGGCGGTAATCCAAGGTGACCGGCGGGATACCACGGAATTTGTAACAGGAATTTCGCGTTTACCCCATACAAAAGACATGCGTGATATGTGGAATGCCTATCTGCAACACATGGAACAAAAACTTTCGGATTTTTCTTCCCAAACAGACATACAGAAAGCAAGACGGAAAATTTCAGATCAGTGCCGACAGTTTTCAAATCATCCCGGCGGTGTTTACCATCTGAATGTACCTACGGGAGCCGGGAAAACGTTGAGTTCTTTGCGTTATGCTTTAGCGCATGCTGCCAAATGGAATAAATCCAGAATAATTTTTACCGCGCCGCTGCTAACAATTTTAGATCAAAACGCAAAAGTGATTCGGGACTTTATCGGGGATAACAGTATCATTCTGGAGCACCATTCCAACCTTATTCGCACACAAGAAACAGCGGAACAATTGGATACGCAGGAACTGTTGTTGGAGGATTGGAGTGCGCCGGTCATTATCACCACACTGGCACAGTTGCTAAATACATTTCTGGACGGGAAAACTTCCTCAATCCGTCGTTTTCAAGCGCTTGCCGATAGTATCATTGTCATGGATGAGGTCCAAACGGTGCCTACCAAAATGCTGACACTATTTAACCTGACAATTAACTTCTTATCAAAAGTCTGCGGCGTAACCGTCATTTTGTGCTCCGCAACCCAACCGTGTTTCGAAAGGGCTGCGCATCCTATGTTTACTCAGCGTATCGACATGGTGCCATATGCTCCGAAGTTGTGGGACACCTTCCGCAGAACACAAATTCAACCTGTTGAAATGATGCGCTTGGACGCTATTCCTGCATTTGCTCAGCGGGTTTTGGAGCAGGCCAACAGTCTGCTGATCGTTTGTAATAAGAAAAGCGAGGCTGCATATCTCTACAAGGCGCTGTCAAACGGTACGGCCCATTGTTTCCATCTATCCGCGGCTATGTGCATGGCACATCGAAGGATTGTTCTGAACAATCTGCAAGCAGTTTTGGATGCTTTGAAGTCCACACTGCAAACATCGGAAAAGAAAGTGATTTGCGTATCCACGCAGGTCATTGAAGCAGGTGTTGATATTTCCTTTGAGCGGGTCATCCGCCTTTCCGCAGGAATGGACAGCGTCATTCAGTCTGCAGGTCGCTGTAATCGTAATGGCGAATCGAACACTCCTGCGCCGGTTTATCTGGTGCCGTGTCAGAATGAAAATCTGACTAAACTATCCGAAATTCAGCGGGGAAAAGATGCGACCGAAAGTTTGCTGGCACAATATTGCCGTTGCCCACAGCAATTTCAAAATGACCTTTCTTCCGATGAAGCCATCAATGATTATTACCGCAGGCTTTACAAGGAAATGCCGGAAGGATTCCAGGACTATAGCATAAAAGGAAAACCATATTCCATTTTTTCTTTGCTATCAGCCAACAGTTGTTTTGCAGATGACCGAGCTGAATCGCATGGAAACTATTTTTTAAACCAGGCATTTCGCTTAGCGGGCAGTCTGTTTCAAGTATACGACGATGCAAGTCTTGATGTTATCGTTCCCTACAAAGAAGGCCGAACAATCATCGCAGATCTCGGATCTGAACGGGCTGCTTTGGATTTGGAATACAGAAAAGAGTGCATCGCACGTGCCAAACCATACACAATTTCCTTGTATGAATATCAGCGGAAGCAATTAGAGCAAAATCACGGATTATTACCAGTTAGCGATGAAGATGATAGAATATGGATGCTATCAGATAACTTTTATGACAAAGAACTTGGTTTTTCCCTTGAAGGGATCGAAATACAGTTTTTGGAGGTGTAATTGTGAGAAATACGCAATATCCAAACCTTGTGGAATTTCAGGTAACAGGGGATTATGCTCTGTTCTCTGATCCAATTCTTCGCCTTGGCGGAGAAAAATGCACCTATCAAGTGCCAACCTATGAAGCCTTGAAAGGAATTTTGTCCTCAGTGTATTGGAAACCCACGTTGATCTGGTATATTGACGCTGTTCGCGTGATGAACCCTATCCAAACGGAAGTGAAAGGCATACGACCTATCAAGTACCACGGCGGCAACGATTTGGCTTACTATACTTATCTGAAAAACTGTTGTTACAAAGTACGAGCTCACTTTGAATGGAACGAAAATCGCGCAGAGTTGGCAGGAGACCGCAATGAAAATAAGCACCATGAGATTGCAAAACGAATGATTCAAAAGGGCGGAAGACGGGATATTTTTCTGGGAACGCGGGAGTGCCAGGGATACGTGGAACCTTGCGTATTCGACGAAGGAAGCAGTCCCTATGATGAGATCCAGGAACTAAGTTTCGGTTTGATGTATCATGGAATCACTTATGCCGATGAAGCATATTCCGCAGATACGGCAGGGCACATGACGGCGAATTTTTGGAATGCGGTGATGCGGAAGGGAATTATTACCTTCCCAAAGCCGAAAGAATGTCCGTTGCATAAAACGTTAGGTGAAATGCCGGTCAAACCCTTTGGCGCATCTCTGCAAAACTTTACGGGACTAAGGGAATTTGGGGAGGTGGACTGAATGGGACTGCTGCAAAAAGCATGTGAAACCTATGACTGCCATATTCGCCTTGTAGGTCTACCACAAGCAGGAGAAAAGAAGGAAACGCTGGCCCCTGTTTCCCATATTTTAACCTCTGCACAGATCGAGATTACTCTAAACCAGGATGGGAAATTTCGAAGTGCTAAGGCAATAGACAAAAAAGAACCTAAAATTGTAATTCCAGTCACAGAGGAATCCGGCGGGCGCAGCGGGACAAACCCAAGACCGCATCCCCTTTGCGATCAACTAAAGTATCTGGCAGGGTACGACGCCAAGAAATATGAAGGATATGTGACGCAGCTGACACAATGGGCAGAATCTTCTTGCGGACACCCTAAACTCCGGCCGATTCTAAATTATGTAAAAAGCGGCACGATTCTTGCCGACCTTGCACAGAGCGATGTTATACAGCTTGATGAAAAGGGACATCCCAAGGAAGAAGATGCCATGGTGTGTTGGCGTGTAGTCGGGTTGGACAGCAACGAATCTGACGCATGCTGGCAAGACCAAAGCCTTTTTCGCGCATTTATAGATTACTACCGCGCCAAAATGGAAGGGCAAGGTAAAGAACTGTGTATGGTTAGCGGAACACTGTCACGACCCGCTATTCAGCATCCCAAAGGGATTGCTCCGGCATGCGGCGGTAATGCCAAATTGATTTCCTCGAACGATGAAAACGGTTTTACTTACCGTGGGCGATTTACGGCGGATTGGCAGGCAGCGACTATCGGCTACGAGGCATCCCAGAAGGCACACAACGCGCTGCGCTGGTTGATTGCGAATCAGGGAACTTTGATCGGCGGCAGAGCATTTTTGTGTTGGAATCCGCAGGGAAGAAAAACCTGCAGCGCAACAGGGCCATTTCGAGTGAATAAAACACCGATCACCGAACCGACCGAATACCGGGAGGACTTACACAAAACGCTGATGGGATACCGCAATTTGCTGCCGGATTCTGCCGGAGTTGTGATCGCAGCTTTCGATGCTGCCACCACAGGGCGCTTATCCATGACATACTACAATGAACTGATGGGATCGGATTTTTTGCAAAGGCTCCATGATTGGGACGCAATCTGCTGCTGGCCCAACTTACAGGGTGCCATCTGGGCGCCGTCCTTATACCAGATCGTGAATGACGCCTTTGGGACCTGTCAGAACGGCCAGCTGAAAACGGACAATCGGGTGCTAAAGCAGCAAGTCCAGCGGTTACTGTCCTGCCGTTTAGACCGTGCCAGATTTCCTTCCGATATCAAAGATATGCTGGTACGGCGTGCTTCTAATCCGCAGGCCTTTGACGAGAATATCTGGAGGAAAGTGTTGTTTACAGCGTGTACTGTTTTGAAAAAATATGATTTTGATCGAAATGGGGAGGAATGGAGTATGGCACTGGAACCCGGCAAACAAGATCGCAGCTACCAGTTCGGCCGTTTGCTAGCCGTGATGGAAAAAGTAGAGCGGGATACTTACACTGACAACGAAAATCGGGAACCAAACGCAATCCGACAGATGACCATTTTCTGCCGCCGTCCTATGTATGTGACGGCCAATTTAGAAAAGCAGCTCGAGCAGGCTTATTTACCGAGACTTCGCCCGAGAAGCCGTGTATTTTACAAAAATATGATTGGCCAAATCATGGAAGAAATCGATAAATTCCCAGAAAACCAGAGAAATCGGCCGTTGGAGCCCAGTTATCTGATGGGATACTATCTCCAGCGCAGCGCACTGTATCAGAAAAAAGAGAATGAACAGAACGAGGAGGACAGCAAGCAATGAGTACATTACAGAACAAGATTGATTTTGTAGCATTGATCTCGGTCAACATGGCAAATGCCAACGGCGATCCCTTAAACGGCAACCGGCCCCGCACGGATTATAACAATTATGGTGAGATTTCCGATGTGTGCATCAAGCGAAAAATCCGCAACCGGATGCAGGATCAAGGCTATCCGATTTTTGTGCAGTCTGAGGACCGGTGTGACGATGGCCTTGGCAGCCTGAGCGAACGCGCTTCCACAACCCTGAAAGGCATTAAAAATCGTGAGGAGTATACCAAAAAAGCCTGCGAAACTTGGCTGGATGTGCGCGCATTCGGACAGGTGTTCGCGTTTAAGAGCAAAGACAGTGTATCTGCAGGTGTGCGTGGCCCCGTTTCCATTCATCAGGCGGTCAGTATTTCACCCGTGGATGTGCAGACGCTTCAGATTACAAAAAGTGTCAACGGTGACCCCGGTGAAAAACGTTCTTCAGATACCATGGGCAATAAGCATTTTGTGCAATTCGGCCTTTATCTTCTCAAAGGCTCCATCAATGTGCAGTTGGCAGAAAAAACAGGCTTCACAGAAGAGGACGCACAAGTGGTGAAGGAGTGTCTACGGACGCTGTTTGTCAATGATGCTTCCGCCGCCCGTCCAGATGGTTCTATGGAGGTGGTCAAGCTTTTCTGGTGGCAGCATAACTGCAAGGATGGGCAGTATTCTTCCGCCAAAGTACACCGTTCTGTAAAAGTCACTCTGAAAGATTCAGACCAGATTCCTTCCTCTGTGGATGACTATGCCATCACTGTAGAAGCGCTGCCTGGATTGGAACCGGAAGTGATTGATGGACTTTAATGAGGATGATTTCCTTCAACTCTCCGGTTTGCAGCACTTCAAGTTCTGCCGCCGCCAGTGGGCGCTCATCCACGTTGAGAATCAGTGGGCGGAAAATTTCCGCACCACTGACGGAGCGATCCTCCACGAAAACGCCCACAACGGCGGGTTTTTCGAGAGCCGGGGAGACCTCCTCATCACCCGTGATATGCGTATTTTTTCCCGGACGCTGGGTGTGTCCGGTGCCTGCGATGTGTTGGAGTTCCACCGGGGCAAGATCGGTATTCCGCTCAAAGGCCGGGAGGGGCTGTGGCAGCCTTATCCCGTGGAATATAAGCGGGGAAAACCGAAAGAGGGTACAGAGGATGCCCTCCAACTCTGTGGACAGGCTATGTGTCTGGAGGAAATGCTCTGCTGCGAAATTCCGCAGGGTGCGCTGTATTACGGCGAGCCTCACCGCCGCACTGAGGTAGATTTTACACCGGAGCTGCGTCAGGAGGTAACAGATCTCTTAATCGAGATGCACGATCTCTACCAGCGCGGCTATACGCCTAAGGTGAAGCCGTCAAAGTCCTGCAATGCCTGTTCCCTGAAGGAACTGTGTCTGCCAAAGCTGCTGCGGAGCAGATCTGTTTCCGCGTATTTGCGCGGCGCCATGGAGGACGAGCCATGAGACAGCTATTGAATACGCTTTTTGTCACCTCGGAGGATATCTACCTCTCCTTGGATGGTGAAAATGTGGTGGCGAACCGGGGCGGGGAAACCGTTGCCCGGTATCCGCTGCACACGCTGCAAAGCATCGTCACCTTTTCTTATGCGGGAGCGTCACCCGCCCTGATGGGAAAATGTGCGCAGCGGGAGGTCGGACTGGCGTTTTGCTCACAGAGAGGGAAGTTCCTCGCCCGCGTGTCCGGGCAGATGCAGGGAAATGTCCTGCTGCGGCGGATGCAGTACCGCGTGGCGGATGACCCATCGCAAAGCTGTCGCATAGCCCGGAATATGATTTTCGGAAAGGTCTACAATGCCCGATGGAGCGTGGAGCGTACCCGGCGGGATCATGCTCCGCGTGTCGATGGTCAGCGGTTTTCCGCCGTATCCCAACAGCTGCAAGGACTGCTGCCGCAAATTGCGGCGGAGACCTCTCCGGACAGTCTGCGGGGGTTGGAGGGCATTGGCGCGGCGGCGTATTTCAGCGTATTGGACGAGATGATCTTGCAGGGAAAGGAAACCTTTTTCTTTCGCGAGCGCAGCCGCCGTCCGCCGCTGGACGCCTTTAACGCCATGCTGTCCTTTGCTTACAGCCTGCTTGCCCACGACTGCGCTTCGGCACTGGAAAGCGTGGGACTGGACGCCTATGTGGGCTATCTTCACACGGATCGGCCTGGGCGGGAATCGCTGGCGCTGGATCTGATGGAGGAACTGCGTCCCTGTTTTGCTGACCGCTTTGTACTCACGCTTATCAACAACCGCATAATAAAACCTTCCAACTTTGAATTTCGGGAAAGCGGCGCGGTGCTGCTGGCAGAGGAAGGGCGCAGAACATTTCTTCAAAAGTGGCAGGAGCGGAAGCGGGAAACCATCACCCACCCGTTTTTAGAGGAAAAGCTGCCGTGGGGGTTGGTACCGTATGTACAGAGCTTGCTGCTGGCGCGGTATCTGCGGGGCGATCTGGAGGAATATCCGCCGTTTTTGTGGAAGTGAGGGGCGTATGCTGGTACTCATCACCTATGATGTCAATACAGAAGATGCCGCTGGGCGCAGGCGTCTGCGGCAGATCGCCAAGCAGTGTGTCAACTACGGTCAACGGGTGCAGAATTCCGTGTTTGAGTGTCTGTTGGACACGGCTCAGTGCCGCAGTTTGCAAAATAAGCTCTGCAAGCTCATGGATCCAGAGCGGGATAGTCTGCGGTTTTACTACTTGGGAAAAAAGTACGAAAGCAAAATCGAGCACTTTGGCTGCAAGCAGACATACCTTCCGGAAGATCCAATGATCTTGTAGTGCGAAGGGGAAGCGTACAGATTTTTCCCATGCGGTTCGCACTGCAAATCAAAAAGGTGTTCCTGTATTTACCTGTATTTATATGTAGAAAAGCGCTTTAAAAGGCGGCGTTTTGCGTGAAATTGTCTAAGAATTGCCTTTTGTCGCAAAAGTGTGTAAAGTAATTTTGTATACTTTTGCTGTCGCGCCCCGCACGGGGCGCGTGGATTGAAATTCATACACGGACTGCCCGTAGAAATTGACCTGCAGTCGCGCCCCGCACGGGGCGCGTGGATTGAAATAAGCCGTAACGTGGCACACGTCATTTTGATCTATTGTCGCGCCCCGCACGGGGCGCGTGGATTGAAATACCGACCGATCGGTGAACGCCTACAACGCCTACCGCAGTCGCGCCCCGCACGGGGCGCGTGGATTGAAATATAATGTTGCTCCCCTGCACAAGTCCGGTCAGCTTGTCGCGCCCCGCACGGGGCGCGTGGATTGAAATCGTCCAGCCCTCCGGGCGGTTTCCCTCAAGGTGGTCGCGCCCCGCACGGGGCGCGTGGATTGAAATATGGCCTTGTCCCGGCTCATGGCTACGCTCTCCTGTCGCGCCCCGCACGGGGCGCGTGGATTGAAATATGGCCGGGCTCATGCCCGCCATGGTCTGTGGGATGTCGCGCCCCGCACGGGGCGCGTGGATTGAAATGCAATTTTCAAAACCCGGTGCTTGTTCTGATCCAGGTCGCGCCCCGCACGGGGCGCGTGGATTGAAATTCCACACGGTCCACCTCGGTCTGGTTGTACCGGAGTCGCGCCCCGCACGGGGCGCGTGGATTGAAATTCCGCGAAGGCCCGCCAGTCGTCCTCGGTCAGAGGTCGCGCCCCGCACGGGGCGCGTGGATTGAAATAATTAGCCGTGCATCAATGACCCTGACTCTGGCAATGTCGCGCCCCGCACGGGGCGCGTGGATTGAAATCGGGATCAGCTGCAATCCTTACAGGCAAAATTCGTCGCGCCCCGCACGGGGCGCGTGGATTGAAATAGCACGTCGTTGGCCTGCTGCTGATCCAGCGCCACGTCGCGCCCCGCACGGGGCGCGTGGATTGAAATTGATCCGGCGAGCTCGCCTCGGTGAACTTGATCGGTCGCGCCCCGCACGGGGCGCGTGGATTGAAATTCGGTGAAGCCGTTGGCCAGCAGACCGTAGACCAGGTCGCGCCCCGCACGGGGCGCGTGGATTGAAATAGATTGACGTTTCCGCCTACTGCCTTTACAGTGGTCGCGCCCCGCACGGGGCGCGTGGATTGAAATTAACTCCTGCATGGCCTCCGCCATGCGCTGGGTGTCGCGCCCCGCACGGGGCGCGTGGATTGAAATACGGGGGCAGTGCCACTGGCGGCCACGCTCACCACGGTCGCGCCCCGCACGGGGCGCGTGGATTGAAATTTTTTTGGCGTGGTTCCCTCCTTTTTTCCGGTCTGTCGCGCCCCGCACGGGGCGCGTGGATTGAAATCCGCTTTATTGGGTCTTTTGGGCCAAGATGCTATCGTCGCGCCCCGCACGGGGCGCGTGGATTGAAATTGCACCTATGAGGACAAGGCCGTCAACGGCCTCGGGTCGCGCCCCGCACGGGGCGCGTGGATTGAAATTGGATGCAGAACAAGGAGAGGGAGAGCCACGCCGCCGTCGCGCCCCGCACGGGGCGCGTGGATTGAAATGTTGGCCTCGGCGTTGGCCTGATTAAACGCCTTGGTCGCGCCCCGCACGGGGCGCGTGGATTGAAATAATATTTACCGCGACGGTCAGATCGTCGGCAGCGGTCGCGCCCCGCATGGGGCGCGTGGATTGAAATCGCGCGGAGAGGTGTCCCGCCGAGGTGATCTCCTTGTCGCGCCCCGCACGGGGCGCGTGGATTGAAATATGGTGAAAACCAAACAGTATGTTGTATATGCTCCACGTCGCACCCCGCGAGGGGTGCGTGGATTGAAATGCAGTTGCTGCCCGTTATATACTTATCACCAGCGTCGCGCCCCGCATGGGGCGCGTGGATTGAAATGTCCCGTGCCCGCATTGTGGGCAGTATATAGAACGTCGCGCCCCGCATGGGGCGCGTGGATTGAAATGACCACACAAAGGCGACGGTCACATACCGGAACCGTCGCGCCCCGCATGGGGCGCGTGGATTGAAATCGCAACGTGTCAGCGCATGGAGAAAGAGGACGTCCAGTCGCGCCCCGCATGGGGCGCGTGGATTGAAATTCGTGCAATACGGCTCCCTATGGGCCGCTTGGCAGTCGCGCCCCGCATGGGGCGCGTGGATTGAAATTTTGTGTACTTGACCCATACTGTTGCAGTTTCTGCGTCGCGCCCCGCATGGGGCGCATGGATTGAAATAGTGACAAAAGAAGTAACGTTGGAAAGAAGAGTTGGTCGCGCCCCGCATGGGGCGCGTGGATTGAAATTCCATGGTCAATCGGTGGTCTTGGTGTATTTGACGTCGCGCCCCGCATGGGGTGCGTGGATTGAAATGGTTTTTCAATAGCTGGTATATCCCCGGGACCAACGGTCGCGCCCCGCATGGGGCGCGTGGATTGAAATATGTGGAGCCGCCCATGCGGCAGGGATACGATTTCCGGTCGCGCCCCGCATGGGGCGCGTGGATTGAAATCACCACGGTCTTGCCGTCCACCTCAATGAGAATGTCGCGCCCCGCACGGGGCGCGTGGATTGAAATCCCGTGACGGCACCCTTTATCGCCTGATGACCAGTCGCGCCCCGCACGGGGCGCGTGGATTGAAATAAGGGGCTGGCGAAGAAGTGCGTCATGCTGGCGCTGTTGCGCCCCGCGAGGGGTGCGTGGATTGAAATAAGGGGCTGGCGAAGAAGTGCGTCATGCTGGCGCTGTCGCGCCCCGCACGGGGCGCGTGGATTGAAATATTTCCTCCAGCTGTGCGGGATCCAGATGGCCCTCGTCGCACCCCGCGAGGGGTGCGTGGATTGAAATTTGGCGTTGTTCGCGTAGGGGATAAGATCGTCAATGTCGCACCCCGCAAGGGGTGCGTGGATTGAAATCAATTCCGATTGTGGGCGTACCTGATCACCTACGGTCGCGCCCCGCATGGGGCACGTGGATTGAAATTTCCTGCTTGGTCGCCATTACCTCTACGCTGGCAGTCGCGCCCCGCACGGGGCGCGTGGATTGAAATGCCTGATCTCCGGTGATCTCGCCCCGCTGAAGCCGGGTCGCGCCCCGCACGGGGCGCGTGGATTGAAATATCCCTGCCGAGAAGGAGCCGGAGGCCGTGAAGGTCGCGCCCCTCGCGGGGCGCATGGATTGAAATAAGCTGCACGTTGATAGTGGCGCTATTGTCGTAATGCTGACTCACGCAGCAAAAAGCAAAACAGCGCGGCTTCCGCCACGCTGTTCTCTCTTAACTTTATAAATCTGTCTATGCACCGCTATTCTTGTGGTGCTCAATCCGAGGCAAAAGCCGAAGAAATTACCGGCGGCATACCCTCAGCCGTTTCCGGAGCGCGAGGACCTCTCCATTTTGCTTACTCTATATTCAATAATATTCTTGCCCATTTCTGCACCTGCCGCTCCATCATCCGCAATCTTTTTTCGGGCAGGTTATAGCGCGAGTGCTTCTTGAACTTGAAGTTCAGCAGATGGCGCAATTTTTCACGCAGCTCCGGCGTCAGCGCGTCCTTAGCTGTGCCGAGAAAATCATCGTACACGCTGGGGTACAGCGTTTCGATATATGCCTCCAGCGCAGCCTCGTCCGCCCAGGCGTCCGCGCCCGCAAAGTTAAAGAGGGAATTGCCATGGTCGAACAGGGGGGCGGGGGAGACGATGGTATTCGTCCGGTTATCGACCATCACGCCGAAGTTCCCGAAATGCCGATCCACATTGCAGATCACCGCATCAAACACCAGCATTTCGTTCAGCGCATGGACAAACTCAGTTCCCAGCTTTTCGTAATATGCTTTAACGGCCTCCATGCCGCCCTTAGAAACGAGATGTCCGATAGGGAGGTAGGCATACGCCTTGTCGGTAAAAAGCTCGCAGGTGGAGCAGAGGACGCCTTTCCAACGGGATAAGCCGTAGGGAATCGCATGAATGCCCATGGCGGCGGCGATCTGCGCAGCGTAAAACTCAGAGTATGGTTCGTTGCCGGTATTGGCCGCGCCCTCTGTGCCGCCCTTATAGAGATACACCTTACCGCCGATGCGCCGCCAGCATTTGCGAAGCATTCCGTTGGTGGTAAACTCCGGGCTGGAGAGCAGAAAAGTGCGGACACTGCTGCCATAACCGGTAAAGGCAAGCTCGGCCAGAACATTGCTGAATGGGTTGTCGTAGAGATTTACCTTGTCGAAAGAAGCGGTGTCACCGTCCTCAACGACCCAATAGCAGTCGTTAAGTGACAACCCTTTACAAACACTGATAATACTGAGCGGTCGGTTGAGGTTTAAGCCGCATTTTGCCAAAAGGCTATGGACGTAGGCGCGGTTTTTGGGAATCGTGCGGCGGCGCAGCCAACGGCTCAATCCATCCGGCGTAAGCGTCAGATCAAGCGGCAGCAATGCCGCTTTTTCTTCATTTGTCCAAAGAATTTGGATCTCCGGCTCACTGGTATCGGTCGTTGCGGAGAATTTAACGAGCGGTTCATCGAACTGCTTTAAAATATAGTTCATGATAAATCCTCCTCAAAAGTTACTTCAGACCACACAGAAAATTTTCTACATTCAAATACTGAACACCCTCGGCAAACGTATCTTTTCCGCGATAAAGAACGAGTTTACCGCTGATCGGGCCAAAGCGATTTTCAACGATTTGGCATTTCTCTGCATCACGCAGATGAATTGTCTGCTTTTCATTGACCTCGGCGCTGTGCTTGATTTCATAGATGCGGCAATTTCGACTTGCTTTATCGTAAATCACCATGTCAAACTCGCCGCCGGCATCGAACTTGAATTTGAACGCTTCCATCGTACTGGGCGCGGTTTTGCGGACTTCCAGCAGAACAATGTCCTCCAGCATCCGGCCCTTTACATCGTCCAGAATCTTTCCTGTGATATATGCCTTATCTGCTTCGGAAATCGATGCAAAATAGGCATCCTGCATCAAGGAGTAAACCAGAGCCTTTGCGATGGCATAGCGCATACCGGGCTGGGAAAAGACGATATGCTCCGCCTGCTTACCGCTTTCGTACCGTTCCGGACAGTTGACGATCAGATCCAGCATAAGCAGATACTTCTTCACTTTGTCGATATGCTCCTGCGTGATCGGGACGGTTGTTTCACTCTTTTCCTTGACCTCAATGATGGCCTTTAATCGCTCCAATATTTGCTTTTCATTGACATCATAGAGAACGGTCGCCCGTTCAGCAGGGAGATCATGTAAAAGCAGTTCCTTTGCGGAGCCAAAATCATGGGACTTAAATTCGTCCTCTACCACGCGCAGCACAAAGCGGTGGTTCATGTACTGCACAATGCGGTTGATAACATTGGTCAGTTCGCCTTTTTCGTAAAGCTCACGCAGTTGATTGAAGTATTCGCCGTAATGGTCATTTTTCAGCGTGTGCTGAATGTTACGGCTGATGGCGGTATCAATATACTTCCGGGTACTTTCATCGTCCCGAAACGCGACCTCGTCAAAGGCAGCATCCGGATCGTCAAAGCTCATATTTTCCATTTTCAGCGTTCCGCCGTATTCAATATAAGAATCGACAGAACAGATGTTCAGGAGCCGCGCATACTCCCGAAAGGGAATAAAAGAGGTGTGGATCGTCACGCTTCTGTCGTACAGTTCATCGCGGTTTGCCATAGCGAAGCCAAGAGAGTCCGTACCGGAAACAACGATTTTCATGCCCATCATGCTGAACACATCGGAAAGCACGGCAGCGGTGTCGATGAAGTCGCTCAGGAGCGTAATTTCATCAATAAACACATACCGATAGCCCAGTTCAAACAGAACTTTCAAGTCCTTTGTCAGCCGTGACATATCATCGGTGGTCTGCACCTTGATGTAGGCCGTTTTTTCTATGGGCAGTTCGGAAAGCATTTGGAACAGAAGTGTTGTCTTTCCAGTCCGGCGGAGACCGTATAAAATACAGATCTTCCCATCATAGGAGCCGTTCACAAACTTCTGTAAGGTGCTGAAGCAGTCACGCTTGCCGTACTTTGCCACGCTGTTTGCCAACGCCTGCAAGCCTGTACCCGTGACAACATTCGTATGAAACTCTGTTGTTTGCGAGGGTAAGGAAACCGAGACAACAGGCTGACCATAGCTTTCCAGCTTTTGATAAATCGCATGGTATCTGGCCGTATTTACTTTCGCGGCATCGTTTTCGTAATTCTGATAGTTGCGCGTGGACATACCGAGGTATTCCGCGCATTGGGCCTGATTCAACCCCTTTGAAATACGCAATTCTTTTAAGGTCACGCTCATCACCTCGCCTTTATTATATCACCAGTATACGCAAAGGACAAGAAAAATACGCAAATATTTCGCATTTTCTTCGTCTATTATTCGCCTTTCTTCTTAGGGAGCTGTGTGAGGGCGTCCAATTCCTCGTAGGTCAATTCGCCGTTCACATAGCGGTTTCGTGCATTCTCCGCTTGTGCTTTCCAGATTTGAAATGCGGCATCTGTGTAAATGGCCGGAGTACGGCGAACACGCATATCATAGGTTTTGATCCGCTGCCGGATGAGCTTTAAGCCATCATCGGCAGCGATTTTCTTTTCATGCTTCTCTTTGACTGCGAGTTCTTTGCAGCTTTTTCCGGTATCACCGACTGACCGATCACAATAAAGAGCTTTGGAAGAGAACGGGATAAAGTAACGATGACAATATTCACACTTTTTCAATTCAATTCCTTGCTCGACCATCTCCAGCAGTTCTGTCAGCAGCGTCGCGCCCAAATCGTCCGAGCCCTCGATGCGGGCAAACCGGACGGACTTTGGTGGCGTCGAAATGCGGTCTGCCGCCAACACCGGATCAAAATTCTGCTCATCTACATACAGCTTTCGTTCCGCGCGCATCTTCAGGTTCAAACCGGCGATCGCTGTGGCAGCTTGAAAATCGCGGCTCATATAGAGCGCCAAACGCTGCTTGGCGCTCAACTTAGATTTGTCCGGCACGAGCACGGCATCTGCAAAGGCGGAGAGTTCCTTTTGCAGCTTCTCAAAACCATCCATGCGTTCATCAAGTACGTCTGCCAACTTTTCTTCAAAAAAGAGGGACTGCACAAAGCGTTCCCCAAAAGGGTGGATCGTGCTCAGCTCGTTTTTGATCTCGGTAATGGCTTGATTTTCCATCATGGGCGTTGTTCGCACCAGTAATTTCGCCCGTAAAGAAGCGAAATCTGTGGACAAAAAGGCAATAAGGGTTGTCCCAAGACGATATTCCACGGGCTTGAAATCCGTTTCTACATATTCCTTTTTTGGGCCAAAACTCAAGCAATACAAGGCTCTCAAGGCTTCTCCTCCATTCGTGGACACAGCTCCGCATCGAGTGTGGTAAATCATTCGTCACGCGAACAGTTTACCACATATTGAAATCTCCGTCAACGCTTGCTATCATTTTTGTGGAAGTTGAAATTCAGCACAAACGATCTTCCACAAAATTGAATGACCGCCGGAGCGTTTCTCTTTCGGGGAAGCAGGCCATGACCGTCAATGACGCGAGCGTGCCAAGGAGCAGAAATTGAGTTTCCGTCAGGCAGGAAACCGCTTCCGGGAAAACGGCAACAAGTTCACCGGTCTCTCCGCATAATCTCCAAGGAAGGGAGGGGGCAGGATGGCAAGCAAGCCGGAACTTTTACAATATCAAGCGGCAGACGAGATCGGGCAGGACTTTCTTCTCGCGTACCAGCGAGCCGTCCTGCTCGCCTTACAGCAGCAAGGTGTCCTCAATGAAACGCAGTTTAAAGACTGCGTACAGAAATTGGAGAAATATACACGAATGAATGGAGGAAATGAATAATGTTAAAAGCAGCATTCTACCAGGTAGAACAGTGCCAAGAACCGCCAGAGGAAATCAGAGCAGAAATGCAGGAATTCGCCGCTGATGTTGGGTTGGGATTCCATGCGTTTTACATGGATTCTCCAAAGCCGTGGTATCTTTCCGAGCCCAGCAGCGTACTTCGGAAAATGGTGGAGGATGCGTCTGAACGAAAATTTGACATTCTGATTATCGAGCGGATGTCGGATTTTACAAACTGTTGTATGGACGCACAGAAGGTGCTTCGGGCGATGAAAAAGCAAGGTGTCCGGATTTTTTACTGGAACGAACATATGCTTGAACTTGATGAGTACACCGATGAACCGACTTCCCAACTGCAAACCCATCTCATTATAGAAAATATCGCTCGGCAGGAAGAACTTCGGAAAATGAAGAATATTTTACGTTGGCAATTTAGTTCTCACGAAGCAACACAGTGAAATATCTTTTGCAATCAATAAGCTGTAAAGCAATAGTGCCTTTCAGTATTCACACAATTGCAAAGACACATTCTGTATCGTATGATACCACGAAAAGGAGGAGTTTTTATGTTACAAGTAGCAGCGTATTGCCGTGTATCCACGGATAAGGAAGATCAGGCGAACTCGTTTGAAGCGCAGCAGCGGTATTTCCGCGAGTACATCCAGCGCCAGCCGGATTGGGAGTTGCAAGGCATCTATGCTGACGAAGGATTTTCCGGCACATCGACCAACAAGCGCGTGGAGTTCAACAAAATGCTCCATGCGGCGGAGCTGGGACAGATCGACCTGATCGTGACCAAGGAGGTCAGCCGTTTCACCCGCAACACAGTAGACGCGCTGCAAATCACCCGCGAGCTGCGGCGGCGGGGCGTAGGCGTGCTGTTTCTCAATGACAGCCTGGATACCCGAACCAACGATGGGGAGCTGCGGCTGACGATCATGAGTTCCTTCGCACAGGACGAAAGCCGAAGGACCTCTGAACGCTCCAAATGGGGGCAGATGCGCAGCATGGAGAAGGGTGTCGTTTTTGGCGGCTCGCTGCTGGGTTACGACGTGATTGGCGGCAAAATGACCGTCAACCCGGAGGGCGCGGAAGTTGTCCGGCTCATCTTCCATAAGTACCTGCAAGAGCGCAAAGGGTGCAGCACCATCGCGCGGGAGTTGCGGGAGGCCGGTATTCTCAGCAGCAAGGGCAACTGCCTTTGGTCGTCTGCCACCGTGACTAAGATCCTGAAGAACGAAAAATACTGCGGTGACCTGATCCAGAAAAAGACCTACACGCCGGACTTTCTGACCCATGAAAAGAAGTACAACCACGGCAAGGAGCCGCTGGTCGAGCTGAAAGACCACCACGAGTCCATCATCGAACGCGAAACGTGGCAGGCGGTGCAGCGGGAGCTGTCCCGCCGCAACCGTGCGACAGGCTGCGGCGGACACGGCAACCGCTATCCACTCTCCGGCAAAATTCGCTGCGGTGAGTGCGGCAAGAGCTTCTCTCACCGCACCAAAAAGCGGCAGGACGGCAGCTCCTATTACCGCTGGTGCTGCTTCACCGCCACCAACGAGGGCCTGCGGCGCACAGACGGCACGGGAAATACCATCGGATGCAGCGTCGGGCGGCAGATCCGGGACGACATCGCCATGGATCTTCTGCGGCGCTCCGTGAGCGCCGTGACGCTGGATAAGAAAACGATCATATCGAACCTCGCCCGCATCGTGGAGAGCGTCTTATCGTCCGGCGAGGACAGCGGCGAGCAGGAGCTGCGGCGGCTGGAGCTGGAGTTTGAAAAGCTGCAAGCCCGCAATGACACGATCCATGACCGCTTTTTCGACGAGAGCATCACCAAGGCTGACTATCAGCGGGCCAAAGCCCGCTGTGAAAGCGAAATGAACCGGGTGCAGGAGAAAATTGCCGCGATCAAACAGCGGCAGATGCTGAACACCGACACGCAGACCCTAAAACCGGACATTCGCGCCGCCATCACGGGAATCGTCAGCGGGCGCACGGCGGACGACGACTTTTACGGGCATCTCCTCCAGCAAATGACCGTGTACCGGGACGGCAGGGTAGAGGTGGCACTCAATCTGCTGCCCGCCAAGTGGGTCTATGTGCTGGACGGTTTGGAGAAATACCGCGCCAAAATTGGGGGCCATGACGCTTCCTCTGTACCGATGTCGGTCAGCAGGCCCTTCAGCTCCGGATAGGGCATGGAGTAGCGTTGGGAAAGGTAGCGCAGGGACGCGCCCAGTTCCCCGTCGGGACCGCCGTACTGGCTGATGATCACCGCCGCCAGCTTGGGGTTGGGTGTGGCGACCTTCACCGGATATTGCAGCTTTTTCTCATAAACAAACATCAGACGTTTCCTCCTAACTCCCAGGGCCATGGGTCATTGAGCCAGGTGTAGCCGTCCTCCAGAACCAGCTCCGCGCTGTCCAGAGGGCCGTATTTGGCGGTATACTTTTCCCGGCCCTCCTTGGCCAGCTTGATATAGGAGGCGTACAGTCCCAGAGCCTCCTGGTCCTGCGGGTGTGTATCCAGATAGAGATTCAGCTCCGTGACGGCGAAGTCAAGGGCCATCAGCTCCACCAGTGCGGTGTTTGGCAGCTTGGTCCGGGCCTGAATAGCCGCCTTAAACGGCAGGTCCAGCCCCGGAAACAGGGTGCCGGTCTGCAAAGCCTCCGTCCGGCTGTACCGGGTGGAATTATTGCTCTGCATGGGAATATATGGGAAAGCCAGTGCCGCGCAGCCGGGCAGGGTGCCCTGACCGACCTCGCAGACCGCGGGCTTCACTTCGGGTTTTTCCATAGCTTTGTGATCCCCTCCTTATTGAAAGCGCCCTTGGGCGCGTACCCCATCCTATGCGGAAGGGGCAAGTAGGGAACTTGCTTTCCCGACAAAAAGCCGCTATAATGACATATTGGATAAGCTGCGGCGCATAGGCTGGGCCGAGGTGATTGGCATGATCCTGCTGATTCGGAAACGAACGCTGCTGTATACATGGCTGGCGGTCTGCATGATCGGACTTTCCGCCATTTTTCTGGCAGGCTCCCGACGGGCCTTCACGCCCACTGGGGCGATGGGGCAGGGGAGCAGCGCTCAAACCGTGGTCATCGACCCGGGCCACGGCGGGCAGGACGGCGGCGCCGTCGCCGGAGACGGTACGGAGGAAAGCCGGATCAATCTGGCGATTTCCCTGCAGCTGGAACAGCTCCTGCGCTTTGCCGGTGTTCGGACGGAACTGACCCGGCGGGAGGACGTTATGGTCTGCGACCCCGGACTGGAAACCATGCGGCAGCGGAAGGTGTCGGACCTCCACAACCGGGCATCATTTGTCAACGGCATCCCTAATGCGGTGCTGTTGAGCATCCACCAGAACAGCCTGCCGTCCTCGCCGGTGACCCACGGGGCGCAGACCTTCTGGAACCGGCAGGAGGGGGCGGAAGCGCTGGCCCGGACTCTGCAAGCCGGGTTGAACCCGGCGGTCAACACCCACCGGGCCAAGGAGCCGAAGCCGATCCCGGACAGCATCTATTTGATGAACCATGTGGACGCTCCCGCAGTGCTGGTGGAGTGCGGCTTTCTGTCCAACAGGGAGGAGGCCGCGCGGCTCCAGCAGGAGGACTATCAGAAAACGCTGGCGACGGTCATCGCGGCGGGGTATTTGCGATGGATGGCCGGAGAGGATAGGAAATGAAAGCAAAAACGCTGTTTTATTGTACGGAATGTGGAAATGAGACCGCAAAATGGGCGGGGAAGTGCCCCGCCTGCGGCGCGTGGAATACCATTGTGGAGCAGCCGGAGCGCCCCAAGGGAACAGGGAAGGGGGCCTCTGTCCGGGTGGGCATGACCCGCCGCCGGGCCTGCCCCGTGACGGATCTCACCGCTGACGAGGAGATCCGGTTTCCCACCGGCATGGGGGAGTTGGACCGGGTCTTGGGCGGCGGGGCCGTGAAGGGCTCGCTGGTGCTGGTGGGCGGTGCGCCCGGCATCGGCAAATCCACGCTGATGCTGCAAATTTGCAGCAAATTATGTGAATTTTCCAAGGTTTTGTATATTTCCGGTGAGGAATCTGAGCACCAGCTAAAGCTGCGGGCCAAGCGGCTCCATGTGGAAAGCCAGCAGCTTTTGGTGCTTTCGGAGACGAATCTGGGGGATGTGCTGGAGGCCGTGAACACGGAGCAGCCGGATGTGCTGATCGTGGACTCCATCCAGACCTTGTACAATGACGCGCTGGACGCCGCAGCAGGCAGCATCAGTCAGGTGAAGGACTGCACCCTGTCTTTGATGCAGGTAGCCAAGGGGCAGGGGATCACGGTCTTTGTCATCGGCCATGTCAACAAGGAAGGCTCCATTGCCGGTCCCAAGGTACTGGAGCACATGGTGGACTGCGTGCTGTACTTTGAGGGCGACCAGCACACCAGCTATCGGATTTTGCGGGCGGCGAAGAACCGCTTCGGCGCTACCAACGAGATCGGTGTTTTTGAAATGCGGGACGAGGGGCTGGCGGAGGTGGAGAACCCGTCGGAAATGCTGCTCTCCGGCCGACCGGAGGACGCCCCCGGCACCTGTGTCACCTGTGTGATGGAGGGGGTCCGGCCCGTTCTGGCAGAGCTTCAGGCGCTGGTGGTCAGCTCTGCCGGCGGCAATCCACGGCGGACCAGCAACGGCTTTGATTACAACCGGGCGGCCATGCTGCTGGCGGTGCTGGAAAAGCGGGGCGGGCTGAAGGTCTCCGCCTGCGACGCCTATCTGAACATCGTGGGCGGTCTGTCACTGGACGAGCCTGCCGCAGACTTGGCAGCGGTGATTGCATTGGCGTCCAGCTATTTGGACAGGCCGGTGCCCAGCGATCTGGTGGCCATCGGAGAGGTGGGCTTGACCGGGGAACTGCGCAGCGTCAATCAGTTGGGTCAGCGGGTGTCTGAAATTCAGCGCCTGGGATTCCGGAGGTGCGTGGTGCCGGCTCATCGGGCAGGTACCATAAAGGCGCCGACCGGTCTGACGGTGATCCCGGCCCGGAATATCGGTGAGGCGATCCGAGCCGCGCTGCGTCCTGCGGAATGAAGTGTACACAGGCGCCGCCCAAGGCCGGTTGTCCTGCGGCGGCAGCGCTGTCCAACGTGCAGAGCCCGTCGCTTTGATAAACGCATTTACTGGTGCATGGGATCATAACATCAACTCATTTCTGTTTGATTTGCTTGTAGCATGACCCATCCGCCGGATTTTATGTTGAATGACTGAGGAGAGGAGAAGTTCGCGGGATACAGTAAATTGAACAAAATAAAAATTTTGTTCAATTTAGGGGAGACGTTTTCAGCCTCCCTCAACATTTGACCGCTTTTTAGCGCAAATATCCCGCCAGCCAGCTATGTCTGATTATCGTACCGAAGCGCCGGAGATCCTGCGGGATTTTCTTTCTTATCACGAGACCATCAAGGCCCATTCCCAGCGTACCGTAGATGAATACTACTTGGATCTTCGGAATTTCTTCCGCTATATGAAACAGATCCGTGATCCCGATCTGGCTGACAAGTCTCTGGATGAAATCAGTATTATGGACGTGGATCTGGAATTTGTCGGCAGCATCAAGCTGTCGGACATTTACAGCTACATGACCTATCTCAGCCGGGATCGGGTCCGGTTTCAGAACAGCTCCCATTCGGACTACGGTCTGAACGCCGCGTCCCGGGCTAGAAAAATCGCCACGATCCGCTCCTTTTACAATTACCTGACCAACAAGGCCCACCTACTTCGTGAAAATCCTGTCAAAGATATCGACGCGCCCAAGCTGAAAAAGGAATTGCCACGCTATTTGACGCTGGAGCAAAGCAAGGATCTGCTCAGCGCCGTGGACGGTAAAAATCAGGAGCGCGATTACGCCATCCTGACCCTATTCCTCAACTGCGGACTACGAATTTCCGAGTTAGTGGGCTTGAATTTGCAGGACATTCAGGATGAGACCATGCGCATTCTGGGCAAGGGCAACAAAGTGCGGATCCTTTACCTCAATGACGCCTGCCAAGCGGCGCTGAACCGCTATCTGGCGGTCCGGCGGCCCATCACCGGGCGGGACGCCAACGCACTGTTCCTGTCCTCTCAGAACGAGCGGATCAGCCGGTCCACCGTTCATGCCATGGTGAAAAAGCGGCTTTTAGAGGCCGGTTTGGACGCCACCCAGTATTCTTCTCATAAGCTGCGGCATACGGCGGCAACGCTGATGCTGCAAAACGGCGTGGATGTCCGGGCGGTCCAGGAGGTTTTGGGACATGACCACCTGAATACCACGGAGATCTACACCCATATTGATAATGAAGCTCTGCGTGTCGCCGCGAAGGCAAATCCTCTGTCCAAGGTGGACATCCCCAAGCGGAAATAAACAATATCGAAATATGAAAAGGAGAAGGATGGAAACGTCCTTCTCCCCTTTTTTCTTCGATCACAAAAATGCGGAATCCTCCGCGCTGCGGTTGCCGATCAGCAGCATATTCAGCTTCCCCCACCGCCGGATCTCCTGTTTGGAAAACAACAGCCGTTGGCGCAGGCTCTCGTCCAGTTCCTGCGGATTCAGCGTCACCAGACAGCGAAAGGCGCAGGGCATCAGGTCCGCGCTGGAAATGCCGCAGAGAAGCCCGTCGGTATAGTCCCGCATCTCCAACGGATTGAAAATATACAGAAGGTCCTCCTCCAGCGGATTGAGCTGATTGAAAAAGGTAAACCGGATCAGCATATCGCTGTAAACAACGTTGCCCGTATAATAGGATTCATTGCTGCATCCGTTGCCAGAAACCGAGCAGAGCGTAAAGCTCGCCACATAGGTGCCGGGCCGCTCCGCGTGCTCGTGAATGTCGATCACACCGTCCTTCAAACGGTGATAGCGGCCGTCATAAAAATAGAAATACAGCCGCTTAGCCTGAAAAAAACGGGCTCCGCTGCAGCGTCCCCACCGTTGGCGGCGGGGACGGCGGAAGGGTCGGCTGATAGCTGGTCAGCTGCCCGAAGGAAACCTGCAGCGCCTGACTGATCTCATATAAAGTGGCGATATCAATGGAAATTTCTCCGTTTTCATATTTACAGACCGTGGCACGGCTCTTGTGGATGACATCCGCCAACTGCTGCAGCGTCATACCGTTGGCTTTGCGGTATTTGCGGATCTGACCGCCGATATAGATATTGATCTCGTTCATACAACTTGTTTCCTTAAAATATCCATTTCCTTCTTCTTGATCGGACACACCGTTTATTGAGGTTGTTTTCTATTGTTGAAGACAAAAAGATAGAAATGAGTGTGCAAAATGAAAAACAAACACAGTGGTTTCAGCGGCTCTCTGGGCTTCGTTCTGGCGGCCGCAGGCAGTGCCGTAGGCGTCGGCAATATCTGGCGCTTCCCCTATCTCTGCGCCAAGGACGGCGGCGGCCTGTTCCTGTTGGTGTATCTGGTGCTGGTGCTGACCTTCGGCTTCACACTGCTGACCACGGACGTGGCCATCGGCCGCCGGACCAAGCAGAACGCACTGAACGCCTTCGGGACTCTGCATAAGAAGTGGCGTTTTCTGGGATATCTGACCTTCCTGGTTCCGACCCTCATCATGACCTACTACTCCGTCATCGGCGGTTGGATCGCCAAGTATTTCGCGGTCTATCTGGTCTCTGACGGAACCCAGGCGGCTCAGGACGGCTTCTTTACCTCCTTCATCACCTCTCAGGTCTCCCCGATCGTCTTTATGCTGCTGTTCCTGGCACTGACGGCATGGCCAGCGGACCCAGCCTGACCTTCATCAGCCTGCCCCGGGTGTTTGCCTCCATGGGCGGCGTGGGGCGCATCGTCGGCATCGTGTTCTTCCTGGCCCTTGGCTTCGCGGCACTGACCAGCTGTGTATCCGTCATGGAAACGCTGGTGGCCAACTGCATGGAGATCTTTCACAAGAGCCGCAAGGAGATGTGCGCCATATTCTCTGGTGACCGCCGTGACCATCTGCCTTGGTTACAACGTGTTCTACTTCGAGCTGACTCTGCCCAACGGCAGCGCCGCTCAGCTTCTGGACGTGATGGACTACATCAGCAACAGCTTCCTGATGCCCTTTTTCAGTCTCCTCACC
>OJUG01001569.1_pt1 | contig 28430 bp, 19 predicted proteins | sample 1599841 | NCBI WGS metagenome assembly OJUG01 (sample SAMN04168659, study PRJEB22393) | human gut metagenome | biome: human gut microbiome; feature: stool | host: Homo sapiens | collected 2014-05-12 | reverse complement strand
CCAAAATGTTTATCTTTAATTATCAATCACTGTAAACCTTTTTCAGGACGGGACAAAGTGGATAAGGATGAAGCCGAGGTGCTCTTCTGGCAGAAGATGTTGGAACCGTTCGACCGATACGGGCGCATGGATGTCAATGCCTACATGGAGAGTTTCATTCGAGTATGATTTCATTTTCAGAGCCAAGTACAGAACTGTTTATTGTGACCCTAATTTCACTTCGGAGGCGGATTCTTTCTATTAGATAAAGATAATCGAGAAAAAGTCTTTCAATGCGCGACGCAACTTGGTAACTGCCTGTTGAAGTTGTTTGTCGACCTTTTTCTGCGGAATGCCAAATTGTTCGGCAATCTCCTTGTAACTCTTTCCCTCCAGCCGCCGGGCCTTGAATATCTGCTGCGTCAGTTCCGGCATTTGTTCGAGTTGGGCCCGGCATATTTCGAGAATTTCGTTCCGGAACAGGATGTCCGGGTCGCAACTCTCGATAGCTCGGGTATAGTAATCCATTGCGCTGCGCTCTTTGAGTTTGATCTGTTCGTATACGGCCTGTCCTATTTGCTGATTCCGGCGATACATCAGGCAATTGTTCCGGATGACTTTATACAGATAGGCTTCGATGTTCGCCCCGTTAATGTTGTCGCGATGTTCCCATACGGCCATGAAACTGTCGTGCACGATATCTTCTGCCGTTTTGGAATCCCGCACATAGCTGTTGGCTATGAGCAGGTATTTCCGCTTGTATTGACGGAATAGCTGCTCGAAAAGTTGCTGTGAGAACGACGAAGCTGTGTCCATAGAGAGTATTCTATACACAAAGATATAATATTTTCCCGGAAGAAATTCTGAAAATAAAATTACGCCCGTACGGACGGAATGCGAAGCGGTTCCGGAAAGCGCGGATCAGAGAAGCCGGAGCATGTGCTTAATTCACACCGTTTCAATGAATTGAACATATTGAAAAAAATATTTTCGTGATTTGTTGTTTGTTCATGGGGGAAAGAGGAGCAGTTATGCATCTTTATTATCAGATAGAGCCCATAAAAGATGAAAGAAGAAATTACAAACGCCCAGTTGTTTCGGTTCTGTGCCGGAGAAACGACAGTCAAAGAGAATGATCGAATTGCCGCCTGGCTGGATGAGAATCCCGAAGAGCATCAGCAACGGCTGAACGACGTGCATTCGATGTACCTTGTAAGCATTTTATGCGACGAATCCGAAGCTAAGCTGCCGACACGACGCTCTGCATGGGCCACTTCTTTCCGTCGGTATGCTGCCGGCATTGCCGCCGCCTTGTTGGTCGGATTTGCAGGCAGCTATGCATTCTTTGCCTTCCGGCTGAACGGCTGGGCCCAACAGCAGACCGTCATCGAGGCTCCGGCGGGCCAGCATGTCCGGATTTCACTCAACGACGGTTCGGAGGTCGATCTGAATTCCGGAAGCCGGCTCATCTACCCTTCGATTTTCAGTGGCAAGGAACGCCGGGTCAAACTCGTCGGTGAAGCCCGGTTCGATGTCAGCCACAACGAAAAACAGCCTTTCATTGTGGAGACCTTCGCCTACGATGTCCGGGTGTTGGGAACCGATTTCAATGTGATTGCCGACGAGGCGAAAGGCCGGTTCTCGACGGCATTGTTCGAAGGCCGTGTGTCCGTCCGCAACCATCGGACCAGCGAGCAGGTCGTCATGGAACCCAATACGGTCGTCCGGCTCGAAAACGGCTACTTGTATGTGGACGAACTTGAGAATTGCGACGAGTATCTATGGACAGAGGGTATTCTGTCGTTCCGGAACGACTCGTTCGATGAGGTCGTTGAGAAACTCAGGAAATATTATGACGTCGAGATTGAAATCCGATGCGCTACGCTTCCGAAAGTGGCCTATGGACGCCTCAAAATCCGCATTTCAGAGGGAATCGAACATGCTTTACGCGTGTTGCAGCTCGCCTCTGATTTTACCTACGAATACGATCACGACCGGAACAGAATTATCATCCAGTGATGGTTTCATAAAGTTTAATACCACCCCCAAACGAAAATTGCCTATGAAGAAATGACCGAACGATCCACCATTGCCTTTCCGGTCGGACGTGAAAAAACCTGCAGGCGGGCAAACACCTGCAGGCCGGAGTCCAATCGGAAAATGATCAACCTTTTCTCAAAATTGAACTTTAATTCAACAAAAGTATGAATAAAAAGATTATTCAGCGAATTAGTTTGTTAATTCTTTTATTCGTTCTGCCCATCGCATATCCCGTAACCGACATTCACGCGCAAGACGTTCGTGTGACTATTCGTATGGAAAAGGTTCGTATGGAGCAGGTTATGAATGAGATTGAGCGTCAGACGAAATATCTTTTCGGAAGCGCCGAGAACGTGGATGTGAAACGCATTGTTACGGTACAGGTCGTGAATCGTCCGCTGCAGGAGGCGCTTGACGCCATGCTCCGGGGAACAAATGTATCCTATACGGTCCAGGGCTCGAACATTGTACTGAAGAACGGACGCTCTGAAGCCGAGGCGAAGAAGCCTGCTGTGATTTCCGGTGTCGTACGCGATGCGGCCGGCAACCCGGTTGTCGGAGCAGCCGTAGTCGTGAAAGGTACGACGATCGGGATCAGCACGGACTCAGAGGGCCGGTTTTCGCTCCAGGTACCCCCCCCCGCTTCGCAGGCCGTTCTGGAAATCAACTATTTGGGGTATGCCCCGGCGGATGTTCGGGTCGGCAGCGCCACTCGCTTCGACATTACGCTCAAAGAGGATAGCCAACAAATCTCGGATGTGCTCGTTGTCGGCTATACGCCCATGCGCAAAAGCGACTTTACGGGCTCGATAGCGAGTGTCAAAGCCAGCGAACTGACGACAACGACGCCCACCATGGCGCAGGCGCTTGCCGGCAAGGTCGCCGGCGTGGAGGTCCGGCAGGCCGACGGCGCGCCGGGTGAGGGCGTGCAGATACGTGTGCGGGGTGTCAACTCGCTCTCGGCTGGCAGCGATCCGCTGTATGTTGTCGACGGTTATCCTGCCTCGGAGGATGTTTACATCAATCCGGGCGATATCGAGAGCATCGACATTCTGAAAGATGCCGCCTCGGCTGCAATCTACGGTTCGCGCGGCGCTTCGGGCGTCGTGCTGATTACAACCAAACGCGGCAAAGAGGGCGAGCGCGCCAAGATCAGCTATGATTTCTCTTATGGTATTCAGCAGCTCGAACGTAAGGTCGATCTGTTGGATGCGAACCAATTCCGGGACCTGTACATTGCTTCGCGCAACGATTCCTATCGCCGGAAAGCGACGGCCGCCGGCATTGCGTGGAGTCCCAACGACGACAATACGATTCGTTCGGCCAAGGGATTTTCGCTCGCCGATGTCGGTATCCACCCCATGTTCTACGATTTTACGACCCGGACGCCTGTCGAACAGCAGTACAATACCGACTGGCAGGACGAGGTGTTCGGCAACGCCGGAATGATGCGCCACAACATTTCGGTGACGGGAGGTTCCAAGGCTATTCGCTACATGGCCAGCGTCGGCTACATGGATCAGGATGGTATTATCGCCCCCTCGAATCACAATCGCATTAATGCCCGTCTGAATCTCGATGCACAGATCACCAAGCACTTTTCGGCCAGCCTGAGCTATTCGATGTACGACGTCAAAAACAAAGTGGTACAGGCGGAAGGGCGTATGATCAATGACGGTGTTATTCAAAGTATGCTCATGTATCTGCCCAACCTGCCGGCCTATGAGGAGAACGGCGATTACGCTCGTAGCGCCATGATCCGGATGGTGACGGACTGGGGCATCAATTTCCCCGAAAATCCGCTCGTCATCGCCAACGAACTGGATATTTCGGAGAAGACTTCGCGCCACAACCTGAACTTCAACCTGGTCTATGAACCATTGCCCGATCTGAAGATCTCGGCGCGACTGGGACAGCAGTGGTACAACTACCGCTATTTCTACTACCGGCCGATGAGCATAGGCCGAAACAGCACGCCCGCCTATGGGCCCGAACTGGCCTCCTACAATATCGCCCGCTCGAGTTCGACCTACGATATCGACCGGCTCGGGGAGTTCACGGCAAGCTACAAGAAACAGCTCGGACGCCATCACGTCGATGCGCTCATCGGCTATACGCTTCAGCGCAAGACCTACGACCGACTCGGTGTCCAGGCTACGGGATTCGCCGACGACCGCATCCACGAGGTGACAGCCCACGGCCCGAAAGATTCGGACGTATCGCTTTATGAAACCCGCAAAGCGGCTTGGTCGATGATGTCCTATCTGGCGCGTCTGAACTATTCGTTCGACGACCGTTACACCGTGACCGGAACGTTCCGCACCGACGGTTCGTCGCGTTTCGGCGTCAATAACCGCTGGGGATATTTCCCGTCGGTATCGGCAGGCTGGACGATCTCGAACGAACCGTTTCTGAAAGATGCGCTCGAAAACATTGCTACGGTCCGTATCCGTGCCAGCTGGGGTAAGAGCGGCAACAACGACATCGGCAATTATTCCAGCATTGCAGGTATCTCGACCGGAAGTTATGCTTTCGGCACGACGGCCGTATCCACTTCCCGTCTCGGCGGGTTTGCCGATTCGGAACTCGGATGGGAAACGACGACGCAGACCAACATAGGTCTGGACCTGGGATTTTTCAACAGCCGGTTGAATGTGATTGCCAACTATTACAACTCCATCTCGACCGACATCCTCTATAACGCACCGATCTCCGCGATTTCCGGGTTCACCTCTTCAACGACCAACATGACCGATGCGAAGATCCGCAACCGTGGTTTCGACCTGCAGGTCGACGCCCGATTGCTGACCGGCAAGGTAAAGTGGAATGTCAGCACGAATATTTCGATCAACCGTAACAAAGTGGTTAGTTTGGGCGGACTGGACGACATTCTCTCCACATCGGAGCGTTCCGTGCAATCGCATATTACCAAAGAAGGCTATCCCATTGGGTCGTTCTACGGCTACAAGGCCGTCGGCATCATGTCGGAACTCGATTACAAGAACGCGCTGAAGGACCGGGAGGTTTATCTGGCCAACGGCAGCAAGTTCCCTGCCGGCTACACGCTGCAAGGGCCTGCCGTACCCAGCTATGCGCTCGACGATCTGTCCTACGGCAATACGATCTGGAAAGACGTGAGCGGCGACGGCGTCATCGACACGAACGACAAAACGATTCTGGGGAACGCTTATCCCGACTTTACGGGCGGCTTCTCGACCAGCCTCTCGTGGAAAGGCTTCGATCTGGGAGCGAGCTTCACTTACTCGTACGGCGGTGAGGTGATCAATTTCCAGGATTACTATCTGTTCAACGTGGAAGGATCGTCGAACCAGTATGCGATTGCCGCCGACCGTTATGTGTCGGATACGAATCCGGGGCGCAACAACGTACCCATCGCCACGCGGATCTCGGTGACGAACCAATCTCTCAAACTTTCTTCGTACTATGTGGAGGACGCCTCTTATTTCCGCTGCTCGAACATTACGTTAGGCTATACGTTGCCCAAACGTCTGCTCCGGAAGATCGGGGTCGAATCGTGCCGGGTATATGTCAGCGGCGACAACCTCTTCACTATTACCGACTACCGCGGTTACAACCCCGAGGTTTCGTACAAGAGCAGCAACCTGATGCCCGGATTCGACTGGGGTTGCTATCCGCTGTCGCGTATCTACTCGGTAGGTTTAAATTTAACGTTTTAATCCGTTCTGTTATGCGAATCAGTCATCTGTTTATTCTTCTTGCAGCGTCGGCTATGCTGACTGCGTGCGATTTTCTCGACGAATATAATCCCAATTCAGTGACAGTCGGCAATTACTATACTTCCGAAGAGGACATTGTCGCATCGCTTAACGGCGTCTACACCTCGCTGACGCAAAGTTATGTTGCCGATAACTATCACTATTTTACCGATGTGCGCGCCAATGCGACCGTCGTAACCAACAGCGGCGCCAACAGCGGCATTCCCTATCAGTTCTACAATTATACGCTTACCGAGGAGAATGTCTATGTTTACAACCGTTATTCGCAGTTGTACAAGATCATTTCGCGCGCCAATACGCTCTTCGCTCATCTGGGGGATGTCAGTTATGCTACTCCTTCGGCCCGCGATACGTATGAAGCCGAAGCCCGGTTCCTGCGCGCTTTGTCTTACTACTGGCTGGTAACCGAGTGGGGTGACGTGCCATTGGTGCTCAAGGTTCTGGAGAGTACGGAAGAGGTTCGGGCCAACAATTACCGCCGCCCGAAGGCCGAAATCTACCAGGCCATTTTCGACGACCTGAAATATGTGACCGAAAGCCCCCTGCTTGATGTGCAACCTGCCTCGGCATGCGGTAGTACTTGTCGCGCGATGCTTCGTCCTGCTCCCGGGCAGGAGCCGCAGGACTGATGCGGTAGAATTCCGTAATACGGCTCATGGCGTCAGTCGTGCAGTCCGCGCGAGCGGAGGTAGGAGATCAGCAGTTCGGGGCGGTCGGTCTGGATCATGGTGGCGCCCATATCGACCAGTTTCCCGTACACCTCGGCCGGGTCGCCCTCTACCGCGGCATCGTCGCAAAGCCCGCCGTTCAGGGAGAGCCACAGGGAGTTCACCCACAGTTTCGAGCCGCCGGCGATGACTTCGCGCATGCAGGTCTCGACCTCGGGCGTGTATTCCGACCAGCAGATTTCGTAAGCCAGCAATGGATATTTCAGTCGTTCATAGCTTTCGAGAATTTTTCGGTACGATTTCTTCCCGAAGTTTACAATGGGCATAAAAAGACAATTGTCGTCATATTTCGAGAAAGTCGCGGCGGCACGGTCGGCGGTGACATTGCTTTTGATGAGCACCTGTTCCAGCATGCCGTATTTTTCAAGCAACGGATGTATCAACCCGTAATATTGAAATCCTTTGTCGATATTGACGACAATTTTGTCTTTGCATAATATGAGCGCCTCTTCGAGCGTGGGTACTTTCCAATGTGTGACCGCATTCTGCCCCGCACGCAAATTCACCCGCCGAATGGAATCATAAGTAATTTCCGCAATAAGTCCCCTGCCCGAAGTCGTCCGGTCGATGGTGCGGTCGTGACAGAGTACCAGCACGCTGTCCGAGGTCAGCGCCAAATCTATTTCTACAATGTCGACTCCCATTTCGATAGCGCTGCGGATGGCAGGGAGTGAATTTTCAGGATAGTTGCGCCAGTCGCCCCGATGGGAGGCGACCAGCACCTTTTTCGAGGCGGGGTCGTGAATCTCTGAAACAACCCGTTCGGCACGGGTGCCGGAAACGGATTCGGAACTCGCACAAGCACCAAACAGGAAAAGGGATGCAAGAAAAATCAATAATCTTATCATCATATTCGGGTTAGTTGTTTTTTACTGTTTCGTATTGTTCGTAATCGGTCGGAAGCACCCTGTTCGACTGTTCCCACGGAATGATCTCCCCACTGACGGTCCGTTCGTAAACGCTGTCCTTTCCCGGCTTGTCGTAGGGATAGCGATCGAATACGTCGCCGTCGCCCGTCATCCGCGGATCGCCCTGCTCGCGCAGCGTTCGGAAAAGCTCGGCCCGCAGTGAATCTGCCAGAATCCGGCATGAAACGTCCCCGATCCGGTTGGCGAGGCATTCGCGGTCCGTTTCGACATGGTACAACTCCTCCGCCGGACGCTGTCCCATCGACAGGTCATAATAACGACGATCCTGCCCGCTGCGCCGCAATTGCAGAATGGCTGTTTTCGTCGGGGAACTGTCGATGTCGCGGTAGCCCGTTTCCGGATTGCCGCCGGGCAGCAGCCACGGTTTGAGGTTGCACAGGTAGAGCCAACCGTCGCGCACGATGCCCCGGATCGGATAACCCTGATCCCCGGGCCGTCCGTTGTCGTGCCGCTCGCGGCCCAGCAACGCCCGTTCGCGCAACGCTGCACAAGGGTCCGGTTCATTCCGCAACAGCGGCACGAGGCTCCCGCCCGGAAGCGGCGCCATCCCGGCCGCCGAAGGGTCCGTTCCGGCAATCTCCAGAATGGTCGGTGCGATGTCCACGAACGAGACGTAAACCGCCTCCCGGCGTCCGGGACTATTCACTCCTTGCGGCCACATCATGGCCAAAGGCATGTGATGAGCATACTCGTACTGCGTCCCTTTGGCACGCGGGAACGGCATTCCGTTATCCGACGTGACAATGACAAGCGTGTTGTCCAACTCCCCGAGTTCTTCCAGCCGGGCCAGCATCAGCCCCAACTGCCGGTCATAATGTTCGATCTCGAACCCGTAGTCCAGCATGTCGTTACGCACCGTCTCGTTGTCGGGCCAGAAAGCTGGAACACGATCGATCTCTCCGGTCGTCCGTCCGCCTTTGGCCGCTCCGCTGCCGTATTCATAGCGGCGGTGCGGCTCGCGACAGCCGAACCAGAAGAACCACGGCCGCGACGCATCCTCACGCGAGGAGAGGAAGTCGGAAAAATTCGCCGCATAGTCCGTGGCGAGCATCTCGGATGTCGGAGGCGTCAGTTTCCGATTCTGCCACGCTTCACCCGTCAACTGCCGTCTACGGCCGTTCTTCATGCCGGGATTGCCCGGAGCCCAGCCCTTGCCGGTAAAGGCCACGTCGTACCCAGCCTCTTCGAGCGCCTCGGTGAAGACCCCGGCATCCTCGGGAAAATGACAGATGTGATTACCCGCCTCGCCCAACTGCCACGAGTAGCGTCCCGTGAGCAGCGACGCACGCGAAGGCGCCGATTTCGCATTCGGAGTGTAACAATTCTCGAACAGCACACCCCGTGCGGCCACACTGTCGAAAACCGGCGTCGAGACCCATTGGCAGCCATAAGCCCCGAAATGAAGCCATGCGGCATCGTCGGCGATGCAGAACAGAATATTCGGACGGCGCATCGTATTATCCTGCCCGTGAACAGGGACCAATCCGCCCAATGCGGCGGCTCCCCAAAATACAAAATCACATCTCATAGATCACACATTGTCTATTGTAAAATCCCCGGCGGCCCGGAACGCAGGAGAGGGGTTACCAACTTACACTGGCAGTATAACGGTTGCCGAACCGATCGGTTGTCTCGATCGTCGCCGAAGTGGCACCTTCCGACGGTTCGATACTGAACATATGGGGTGTCGTGGTGTATGCCAATACCGTATACTGATCCTTATACTGCTCGTAGAGTGAATTGGCGTAACCGTCGTGGGTCTTGTCCTTGCTCATCGCCACCTTCGTTTTACCGCTATCCGAATAGTAAACGGGCCCCCAGTGGGCGTCGTAGTTCCAGACGTTGACATAAACTTTCCCGGAAGTGTACCAGCCCTGCTCGTTAGGCGCATAAGCACGGAGCTGCCAGTCGGCAGGTAGGTTTTCCAGCTTTTTGCCCTCCTCATAACCGCAGGCCTTGAATTTCCACGTGATGTTCTCGCCGTCGACATCGATCACCAGATAACCCCGCGGGCCGCCGTCGGACGTAACGGACGCATTGAGTCCCAACATACCGGTCGAACGTCCCAGGATATGCGACTCGACATTGGGGTATTTCGGACTGGTCTCCTCGGCGGCATAGGCATAGTTATAATAATCGTGGTTGTGCCCCGCCCATGAATGCACGAATTTGTAGGCGGAGAACAATCCCGTATAGACGGATGCATTCAGGTCCGACACCGACGGATCGTAACCGATCTTCTTGTAAAACGAGGTGTGTCCGCAAACCATGAGGATCTTGTTTTTGTCGACATGCGACAGATGACCGCGCAGCCATTCGACAGCCTCTTCGGAAAGCCCGTTCTTGTAGGCGCCCGTGGCGCTGGCCGTGAGTGCGGAATTATCCGCCATTTCGATATTGTCGAGGAAAATGTAGTGAACTTGTCCCAGATCGACGGCATAATTCGTCGGCCCGAGGTATTTTTCATATTCCGCCACGGCCAAATCGTCGCTCGCAGCATTCTGAATGTGGTCATGGTTGCCGATCACATGAAACACCGGGAACGAAAAATCCTTGAGGCCCTCGCAATAGTCTTCCCACAAACTCATGTTGTTGTGCACCATGTCGCCCAGGCAAATGCTGTATACCGGACGGTCGGTGATCGTCGCGGCGAGCTCCTTCATGTCTTTGCACATGTCCTCGTAAATGTCGATCGAATGGAACATGTATTTGTCCGTTCCCGCGGTCTTGGCGCGGATCTGCGGATCGGCCGTCATCAAAATCGTATACCGATCGCCCGAGCCGGCGCGCTTCATCAACGTAAAATCGGCCTTGAATTGCTTCTCGTTTTCGGGAATCCGCTGCCAGAACTGGGGAATTCCGTTCTTCGACGGAACTTCATAACCGGCCGGAATCGTGACGAACACGAACCGACGAAGCTTCAGGTCGCTGAACAACTGCCAATTGCCTTTCGCATCGGTTTCAGTAGTCTGCATGCCGTCACTGACAAGTACGCCCGCTATCGGTTTGCCGTAGTTGTCCTGAACCGTACCATAGAGCGCGGCCTCGCTGTTAAATTCTCCCTCGGACGAATTTCCGCCCAAATTGATTTTTGTGGCAAAGTCGTCCGCACAACCGCACAGACATAACGCCCCGATAATGAATAGAAAAATAAAAATACGCTTGTTCATTGGTTTCAATTTTAAATGGATAAAAACGGCCCCGAAAGATCACCCTCCAGGGCCGTTTTACAAACATGAATGAAGGGTTAGTCCGCCAGAACCGGGTAGGTGCCCGAACTCTTCCAACGGCGGAGTACCACGCCTTCGGGTTTCTGGCTGAACGTCGCACTGTTGAAAATATCCACGCCGGCATTCAACGCCTCGACGAAGCTGCCGTACTCCGTGTTATTCGAGGGTACGCTCACGCTGCCCGACATCATCTCTCCGAGCGAGAGGGCTCTGGAAGTCTGCGTCGGCCATACCGAAGGAACATTGCTGCCGGTGTTTTTCGCTCTTCCCACAGCGACGCCGACCGCTGAATTGCCGTAGATGTTCTGCAGGTTGCTCTTCTTGACGTATCCGACAGCTCCGCCGTACATGCCCCCGGAGACAACGGTCGCCGTTGTCGTATAGCAGTTGACGGCAAACGAGTCACTGCCACCGTAACCGATGATGCCGCCGGTATTGGGCCCCGATGAAACGAGCGACTCCATCCAGCTGTAACAGTTGATGACGAAGGCTTTTGCATTGGTGTTGCCGCCCGTGATGCCGCCGGCATTCTCGCCCGATGACGAGATGTTGCCGCCCAACACTGCGCAGTTGACGATAACCGAGTTGTTTTCGCCCGCAATGCCGCCGACACGCTTCACACCCGTGAGCGTGCCTTTCACGAAGTATACGCCGTCGAGCGTTCCGTTGTTGCGCCCGGTCATGCCGCCGATCCGGTTGCCGTTCGAGGTGAGGGTAGCTTCGATTTTGAGATCCTTGACCGTACCCGAATTAATGCGGATGACGCCGAAGATGGCAGCATCCGCGTCGATGTCGGCCTCCGCAACCGTGCGGGTCGCCGTAATGCCCTTCAGCGAGTTGCCGTTGCCGGTGAGCTGACCGGAGAAGCTGTCCCATGCGATGAAGTTCTTACCGCTGAAATCGATATCGTTCGTCACCAGATAGTAGTCCCCGGCTTTATAATCGCCCGGCTGGGTGCCGTTGATCGACTGCGCGATCTCGTTCCATCGGTCGGCGGTGGCAATCTGCCACGGGTCGCTCTCGCTGCCGGAGCCGATGCCCTCGTCGCCTGCTACGAAGATTTTCTTCGAAACCTCGCTGCTTGCACCCCGGTCATCAGTCACCTGAAGCGTCACATCGAACGTGCCGCCCTTCGTGAAGGTATATTTGACCGAAGCTTCGGTAGAGGTCGTATTATCGGGAAGGGTCCACCGGCGGGCGACGATCTCGCCATCGGAATCGACCGATGTGTCGGTAAAGGTTACTTCGGTATCCACAACCACCGTTTCCGGAGTATACGTGAAGGATGCCGAGGGCGCCAGATTGGCGGCCTTGACGACAATGGTCCGTTTGGTCGAGCTGCTGTTGCCGTCGGCGCCGTAGACCGTCAGCGTAACGACATATTCGCCGGCCTCCTTGTACATGACAGGGTCCGGAGCAGCCTCTTCCGACCAGTTTCCCAGTCCGGCGAATCCGAAATGCCAGAAATAGCCGCTGATCTCCGTGCCTTTGGCCGTTGAATTGTCGGTAAACTGTACGGCATCGACGCCGGCGATAATCTCTGCGCCGTCATCGAACGTGAAATCGGGGGTAAGGACCGAATCGAAAATCGGCCCCACCTCTTTGTCGTCGGAACATGCGGTTATCAAAACCAAACATGCGACGCATAGCAACGATATGATTCTTTTCATGGTTTCAGTCTGTTAAAATTTTTCAAATGTCTAACGGGTTGCCTCTCTACGACGGATACCCGTGCAACCGAGCAGGAATGCCTGAAGAATTAACGAGAATCTTTTCATGTCCCGAACCGTTTAATTGCTTCCGTATCCCGGATTCTGATAAAGGCCTTCGGGATTGAGAATCCGTTCGTTGTAGGGAATAGGCAGTAACAAGTCTTTCAACGAAAAATTGGAATTGATCGCGCTGAAGTGCTCCAGCATCTCCATACGATCGTACATACGCAGCAAATCCTGCCAGCGGAGCCCCTCCTGCATGAATTCGTGCAGGCGTTCATCGTAGATGCCCTGACGCAGGTCGCTCCCCGACCAATCGCCCAGCCCGGCACGCTCACGCACCTTGTTCAGCCAGATTTTCGCCAATGTTTCCTCTTTCGACCAATAATAGGCTTCAGCCAGCATCAGCGCCACATCGGCATAACGCAGCACAATCCAGTTGTTGCCTCCATACCCGTTGGCGCCGCATTCCAGATCGGCATACTTCATGGTGTGATAGTAAGTCTGCCCCGCCTTGTTCGTTGCCCGCAGGAAAGAGCGGCGGACATCGCCCGGCTCGAATGAATCATAGACAGCCTGTATCGTGACGTTCTGCATCTCGCCTTTTCTCTGCGAGGTGACGCCCGCTCCCTCAGGACCGTACATATAATTCCACACCGATCCCAGGTCGGCGTTCCCCTGAATATAGTTGACCTGGAAAATATTTTCCGCACACGACTTCTGCGTAGAGAGGTCCCAGACGGAGGAATAGGAAACCGACGAGAGTTCGCCGAACTTGCGCAGATCCCAGGCAGCAGTCAGTTTCCCGATCGCCTGTCCGAGCAATTCGGATTTCGAGCCGATGAAATCTTCATCGCAAGCCTGCTGCAACAAGGCTTTGCCCCAAAGTGCCCATGCGGCAGCCTTACTGACCTTGCCGCAGCCTGCGCCTGCAGGCATTTGTCGCCGCAACGCTCGGATACAGCCTCTACTACGTCTGCCGCACCAGTCTCAACGTCATGAAGAAACCCATTCTCGACAGCGGGTCCTTGGACGCATCGCAGTTGGGAGTCATCGGCTCGGCACTCCTCTTCGCCTATGCCATCGGCAAGTTCGTCAACGGATTCATCGCCGACTACTGCAACATCAAGCGCTTCATGGCCACGGGACTCATCGTCTCGGCCGCGGCCAACGCCCTGATGGGGCTCATGGGGCTCGCACATTCCGTAGTCCCGACAGCCGTGATATTCGTTGCATTCGCCGTGATGTGGGGTCTGAACGGGTGGGCGCAGTCCATGGGAGCGCCTCCGGCCATCATATCCCTCTCCCGCTGGTATCCCCTCAAGGAGCGCGGGACCTACTACGGGTTCTTCTCCGCAAGCCACAACCTCGGGGAGTTCTTCTCATTCCTTTTCGTAGGCTCCATCGTCTCCTTTGCGGGTTGGCAGGCCGGGTTCTTCGGATCGACCGTGGCAGGGGCCATCGGCGTGGTGCTGGTACTCTGCTGGCTCCACGACACGCCGGAGTCGAAAGGACTCCCGCCGGTAGAGGCGCTGGCCCATGAAAAACCCGTCCCCGGAGCGGAGAAGTCCGTCAAAGAGATTCAGAAGCAGGTGCTCCGCACCCCGGCGGTATGGGTGCTGGCGGCGGCAAGCGCGTTCATGTACATATCCCGCTATGCCATAAACGGCTGGGGAGTGCTGTTCCTGCAAGAGGCCAAGGGATTCTCGGATGTAGAGGCGATTTCCGTAGTCTCGATAAACGCACTGCTGGGAATACTCGGAACCGTGCTCTCGGGATGGTTCTCGGACAAACTCTTCAAGGGAGACCGAAAGATACCCGCCCTGCTGTTCGGCATACTGAACTCCCTGGCCCTGGCACTGTTCCTGTACGGAGGAAATGCCATGTGGGTGAACGTCCTCTCGATGGTGCTGTTCGGAATAGCAATCGGCGTGCTGATCTGCTTCCTCGGAGGATTGATGGCTGTGGACATCGTGCCGCGAAAGGCCACGGGTGCCGCGCTGGGGGTCGTGGGAATAGCAAGCTACATCGCGGCGGGCATTCAGGACGTAGCATCGGGATGGCTTATCGACAGGCACATCACCGTAGCCGCCGACGGCGCGAAGCACTACGATTTCGGGCCCGTGGCACTATTCTGGATTGCGGCGTCAGTAATATCATTTCTGCTCCCGCTATTAAACCGGAAAAAAGATAAAGGCTAACTATTGAAACTATGACTTACAACCGAACTTAGAGCATCAGATACAATCCTATATGAAATAATATCAGGAAATGGAGCATTATCCTATCTGCAAGCCCTGGGACTTCTTGAAGTTCCGGGGCTTGTCGTTTCCGAATATCAAAAGATCCGAGGACCTCCTACGGATTTGCAAAGTAATGTAATAAACAAATTATATTGAAATTCAAAAAACAGATAGCCATGTTACGAAATACCCGATCTTTTGAAAAGAATAGTTTTATCCGTTTTCTGCGTCTTTCGCAAGTACGTTCTCTCTTTGCTTCGGAATACGAACAAGCACAAACAGCATACGAACGTTATATCAACTGTATTCAGCGGTTGTTCCGACCCGGAAAATTATCTCCTGCGGATACACTTCATATGATGGCAAAGTTAAGAATAAAGTTGATAGCAATCCAAGAAGAACCGGTAAAAGTGGCTCCGGAAATGGAATCGTTACTTCGGGCAGCCATTGCATTGACAAATTTCGAAATAAAAATGGTCTGGTTGAAAGTAAGCCATCCTGCGGTCATGGACTGTAGTAAGAAAGTCGCATTGCCGAAGTCTCCGATTTATTTGGCAGAACAATTTACGCCCACAGATCTTATGGAAATAGTAACTTCGATGCAGGGACTCGGAGTCGGACGATGTCTCGATGGTTCACAGGCTTCTTTGGATATGTTCGTAGAAAGTTTCTCGTGGATGTTCAATGTTCGGATAAACAATCCCAATCAGTGTAAGCATGCAATACTGAACCGAAAACTGCGGTTGACTCGTTTTTTGGACTTATTGAGAGGATATCTCATTGAAAGAAGCCAACAATGATAATCGGCAGCCCTCACTTAAGGGCTGTTTCCAATTCTGGAGAATATAATTTTATAGAATACAAAAAAGAAATTTGTTATACCTTTATCGTTTTCGACAATTTGCCTATTTTGAGAATTTTTCATATCTTGCGAGAGGTTATTTGAAATGCGGTATTTGAGCGCAAGTCGCTGAAAATAAGCCGTTGTCTTTTCGTTACCTATTCTCCTGTACAAAGATGTAACGACTCGATAAATCAAGTCGTTACATCTTTATAAACCCACACCGATGATTATTCGGTATTTTCCGATAGCGCTATTGTCGTAGCTTATCAGGCGTTTCTGTTTGCCCCTCTCCGGGCGGCGGATCGGAGGCGGGACGTCCGGTCGTGGAGTTCCGGCTGTTGTTATTCGTGCGCTTCGCGGATTAGTTCGCCCAGCACTTCGATGCTGTCGGCCGTGATATGGGGCTGCGGGTCGGCCTTGTCGGCCACGTCGAGCGTCGTTTCGCCCGAGAGCACCAGCACGCCCATCGCCCCGGCGTTGTGGGCCATCTGGACGTCGGTGTAGATGCGGTCGCCGACCATGGCGATCTCGTAGGGCTGCAACCCGTGGCGCGAGAGGATGCCCGAAAGCATGTTCGGGTCGGGCTTGCCCAACGTGATGTCGGGGCGGCGTCCCGTGGCGTGTTCGAGGCAGGCGCAGATCGAGCCGCAGTCGACCAATACGGTCGGCTGATCGGTGGGGCACACCCGGTCGGGGTTGGTGGCGATATAAGGCACTCCTTGTTTGATCCACCAGGCCGCGCGGCAGAGCCGTTCGTAGCGGAGCGTCATGTCGAACGCCGCCACGATCACGTCGGGCACGTCGTCGGCCGAGTCGGCGCACGACTCGAAGCCCGCAGCCTCGAATTCCGAGATCATCGACGGCGTGCCGAGCAGGAACAGCCGCTTGGCCGCAGGGTGATGGGTCTTGATGTAGTCGATCGTGGCCAGCGCCGTGGTGTACATCTCGTCGCGCGAAGCCCTGATGCCCAGCGTGTCGAGTTTATGGAGGTAGTCCGCGATGCTTTTCGACGGGTTGTTCGTCAGGAACGAGTAGCCGATCCCCTGTTCCTTGAGTCCGTGCAGGAAGGCCTGCGTGTAGGGGAACAGCGACATCCCCATGTAGATCGTGCCGTCCATGTCGAGCGCCACGTGGCGGATGCGGCGCAGGCGTTCCATCAGTTCGGCGTGCTCCCAGACGGAGCGGTACTTGTGAAAGGGTTTGTTTTCCATGTCGTTATTTGTTCTTTTTGTCGATGCGGTGTTGTTTGATCACGGCGCCCGCGGTGTTGACCACCTTCAGGTCGATGCCCTTCGCGTCGGCCGACACGCGGAGGCAGTCGTTGTTCGAGTTGACGAGGATCGGGAAGTCGACCCCGCGGCTGCCGTCGTCGATCCAGTGGTAGCGGTGGTAGTGGCCGCAGAGCATCAGGTCGATGCCTTTGCCGGCGAGTTCGGGTACGAACAGCCTGCGGATCTGCTGCTCGCCGTACCAGCTGTCCTCCTTGCCCGGGATCATGTGCATCAGCACGATGCGCACGGGGGCCGCCCGGAATTCGTCGCTGTTGACGACGCCTTTCAGCCATTCCGCCTGCTGCCGGCGGTATTCGTTCCAGTCGCCCATGCCGTAATAGCGGGGATCGTTGTCGGGCTTGTCTTCACAGCCGTCGAGCACGATGAAGAAGGCCGGGCCGCGGCGGAACGTGTAGTAGGTTTCGCCGGTCGGTGTGGGGAAATAGTCGAGCCAGTGCTGTGCATAGGCGCCGCGGTTCTCGTGGTTGCCGCGCGTCACGGCGAGGGGGATGCCCGCGGGCGTGAGTATCTTCGATGCCGACCCGAGGCAGGCGTCCCAGAGCGTCTGCTCGGTTTCGGTCTGGCTGGCCAGGTCGCCGTTCAGGCAGACGAAGTCCGGCTGGGCTTCGGGGGCCTCCTTGATCAGCAGCTGGAAAACGGAGTCGCGGGCGTGGATGTCGTTGACCATCCAGAAATCGACCTTTTCCTGTGCAGGGTCGAGGGTTCTGATGGTGTAGGGCTTGCGCCGGTACACTTCGCTGCCGTCCCCGTCGTCGAGGATGACGCGCCGGTTGCCCTCGTTCAGGACGATTCCCCGCTGCATGATGCGGTAGCGGTAGGTCGTGCCGGGTTGGAGCCCTTCGATCCGCACCCGGTGCATGCGTCCGACGCGGCAAAGTCCGAGATGCGAGTCGTAATACCTGGGCCGTTCGGCCGAGTAGAAGTGCGATCCGTCCATCGGGGCGAGTTCGACCCAGCCGATGGCGTCGGCCTTTGCGTCCCAGACGACCGTGAAGCCGTCTTCGGTGACATTCAGTACATAGGGTCCGTGTGCGATGCGTACCGTAGGCGGCACGGCGGTTTGGGCGAGGGCGGCGGCCGTCAGCAGGAGCGCGCCCAGCAGCAGGGTAAGTCGTTTCATGGTGAAAGTTGTATCGGTTCGAAATCCAAAGGTATGTTTTTATTTTCTTTTATCCAATTTTTCGTTTTATTAATCCGAAAAGAAATAAAATGCATTGTGAAAGGAAAATTTTTTCGTCGCTTTTGGCTGTCGAAAGGAAAATAATATCTATATTTGCCTTTGTTTTGGGAAACCCGGGAGTTTTCCTGCGGGTTTCGTTTGTGAAAAATTGGAAACGGTAAAATCAAGCAGATATTCTATGAATAAGGTAGAGAGCGCCCTTCAGCGCACGACCGACACCAAAGCGCTGGTGATCGGCGTCGGAACCCTTCCGCGGACGGCGGAGATGTTCAACGAGTTGTTTCCCGGCTGCCGCGCCGTCGTGGTCGCCGACACCAATACGTGGCGCGTCGCCGGCGGCGAGGTGCACCGCATCCTCGCCGATGCGGGGATCGGGCAGGACGAACCGCACGTGTTCGCCGATCCGAAACTCTACGCCGAATGGTCGTTCGTCGAGGAGCTGGACGGTGTGCTGGCTGCGACCGATGCCGTTCCCGTGGCCGTCGGTTCGGGCGTGATCAACGACCTGACCAAACTCTGCTCCCACCACAACGGCCGCCGTTACATGGTGGTCGGCACGGCCGCTTCGATGGACGGTTATACGGCCTACGGAGCCTCGATCACCAAGGACGGCAACAAGCAGACCTTCGACTGTCCTGCGCCGCTGGGCATGGTTCTCGATCCGTCGATTTCGGCGGCTGCGCCCGCCAGAATGTCGGCTTCGGGCTACGCCGACCTGATCGCCAAGATCCCTGCCGGGGCCGACTGGATGCTTTCCGACGCCGTGGGGTCGGAGCCGATGGACGATTTCGCCTTCGGATTGGTGCAGGACGGGCTGAAAGAGGCTCTGTCCGATCCCGCAGGCGTGCATGCGGGCAATGTGGAGAAGGTCGAACAGCTGGCCGAAGGGCTGCTGTTGAGCGGTTTCGCCATGCAGGCCACGCAGTCGAGCCGCCCGGCTTCGGGCGCCGAGCACCAGTTCAGCCATCTGTGGGACATGGAGCACCTGAAATACAACGGCGCTTCGGTGTCGCACGGCTTCAAGGTCGGTATCGGCACGCTGGCCTCGACGGCCTTTCTCGAAATGCTGCTCGACGCCCCCGTGGAGCAGCTGGACATCGAGAGGTGCGTCGCTGCGTGGAAATCGTGGGACGAGACCGAGCGGGACATCCGGGCCATTTTTAACGACGATCCCGAATTCGTGGCCCGCGGCCTGAAGGAGACCCGCGACAAATATGTCGACAGGGAGGGGCTGCGCGACCAGCTCACGCGGCTCAAAAAGGCGTGGCCCGAACTGCGCGAACGCATCCGCCGGCAGATCATTCCTTTCGACGAGGTGCGCCGCCGCCTGGAACTCGTCGGGGCGCCTTATGAACCCGAACAGATCGGCGTTTCGCGCACCCGTTTCCGCGAGGCGTTCGGGAAGATTCCCTACATGCGCAGCCGCTATACGGTCATCGACACCGCCTTCCGCTGCGGCTGGATGGAGGAGTGGCTCGACCGGCTGTTCGGCAAGGGCGGCGTCTGGGAGGTCGGAAGCCCTGCGCCGGGTTCTGGCGAACCGGCTCGCTCCGCCGCGGCTCCGGCCCCGGGCGCATAGAGCCGTGTGCGGCTTCCGGGCGATAAAACGGAAAAATCACGAAAATAATTTAGAATATCGCTCCGAAAGTTGTATATTTGGCTTCTGAAACTACTAACTTTCATTTCGAAATGACATCTGAACAAACCAAGCGTTTCAAGTATTGGCAGATGCGTACGATCATCGCGACGATGGTCGGTTACGCGCTCTTCTACTTCGTGCGCAAGAACTTTTCGCTGGCCATGCCCGGCCTGGAAGCCGATCTCGGCATTTCGAAGACGAGCCTCGGCATCTTCCTCACCCTGAACGGCCTGATCTACGGCTTTTCGCGTTTCGCCAACGGCATTCTGGCCGATCGCATGAACGCCCGCTGGTACATGGCCGTCGGTCTGGCGCTGTGCGCGCTGGCCAACTTCGCGTTCGGATTCGGCGAGGACGTCTCCTACTGGATCACGGGCGAGCATTCGGGCGACCAGTTCGGCAACACGATGATCCTCTTCATGGGCGTCATGTGGGTCGTTAACGGACTGTTGCAGGGTACGGGATTCCCGCCCTGCGCGCGTCTGCTGACCCACTGGATTCCGCCTACGGAGCTGGCGACGAAAATGTCGGTGTGGAATACCTCGCACTCGATCGGCGCGGGCCTCGTGGTGATCCTCTGCGGTTACATCATGGGTACGCTGGGCACGAACATGGCGGGCGATCCCGACGCCGTGGCTTCCATCGCCGCCAACCTGGGCGTTTCGCCCGACGATGCCGCGGGCATGGAGCGCGTGATGACCTCCGCGGCGCATGTCGGGGCGTGGAAGTGGTGTTTCTGGATTCCGTCGGCGATCGCTTTCGCCGGAGCCATCGGGCTGGTGGTTTTCCTGCGCGACACCCCGACCTCGGTGGGGCTTCCCGAACTGGAAGGAACCGAGACCAGGCAGGTGAAAACCGAAAAGAAGGGCGCCGAGCACAAGGCGTTCCTGATGAAATACGTCTTCAAGAATCCGCTGATCTGGATTCTGGGCTTCGCCAACTTTTTCGTCTACATCGTCCGCTTCTCGGTGCTCGACTGGGGGCCTTCGCTGTTGAGCCAGTCGAAGGGCGTCTCGATGTCGCACGCCGGATGGCTCGTGGCGATGTTCGAGATTGCCGGCATCCTCGGCATGCTCTTCGCCGGCTGGGCGACGGACAAGTGGCTCAAGGGCCGTGCGCACCGCACCTGCGTCTTCTGCATGGCGGGCGCCGCGCTGTTCGTCTTCCTGTTCTGGCAGCTGCCTGCCGACGCTCCGATCTGGCTGCTGTTCACGACGCTCTGCGCCGCAGGGTTCTGCATCTACGGCCCGCAGGCGCTGATCGGCATTGCCGCCGCGAACCAGGCCACGAAGAAGGCCGCCGCCACGGCCAACGGCCTCACGGGGCTGTTCGGCTACGCTTCGACGCTCGTTTCGGGTGTGGGACTGGGCTTCGTGGCCCAGCACTACGGCTGGAATTGGGCCTATGTCGGCATCCTGGGCATGGCCGTCGTGGGCATGCTGGTCTTCCTCCTGATGTGGGGCGCCAAGGCCGACGGCTACGAACCCGAGGCGGAATAAGGGAATCGAAGGTTCTGTTTTAGATGATGATACGGACTTCGGTCCGGAAGGGTCCGGCCCGTCACGGGTTGCGGACCTTTTTTTGCGAAATACGGAATCTTTTTTTATCTTTGGTGGCGTAACGATACTTTTATCAGTCGGAAGGTTTTGCCGAACCGTTAGTTAATCCGGGTGCGCGCCCGTCCGACTTTTTTTGTATCTTTGCTTTTGTAACACTTTAAATATCCGACCGATATGTTGAGCATTGCCGAACGGCACAAATACATTCTCGATAGCCTGAACAAGCATGGTTTCGTCCGGATTACCGACGTTGCCAACGAACTGGGCGTTACGAAGGTGACCATCCGCAAGGACATCAAGATTCTCGAAAGCAAAGGCCTATTATATAAGGTGCACGGCAGCGCGCGTCCGGCCAATCCCCACGTTGCGGACCTCGACGTGCATGTGAAGGACAACATCAACCGCGACGCCAAGCGCCGCATCGCCCAGCGGGCGGCGGAGATGCTCGGCGAGACCGACTCGATCATCGTGGCCTCCGGCTCGACCGTCTACGCCTTCGCCGAGGAGATCAAGATGCGCATGTGGCATCACCTGAACATCGTCACGCCGTTCCTGCGGCTGGGCGTGCTGCTGAACGAGTCGGAGAACGTCAACGTCGTGCAGCTGGGCGGCTCGGTGCACAAGAAGTCGCTGTCGGTGCTGGGCGAAGAGGCCGCGCGCGAACTGGACGACTGCATCTGCTCGAAGGTCTTCTTCGGGGTGGACGGCATCGACCCCGAGCACGGCATCACGACTTCGACGATCGACGAGGCGAAACTCACGCGGCGGATGATGCACGCCGCCTCGCAGGTCATCGTGCTGGCCGACTCGTCGAAATTCGGACAGCGCGGTTTCGGCCGCATCTGCGCGCTGGAGGACATCGACGTGATCGTCACCGACGAGCGGATTCCCGAACAGATGATCTCGATCATCGAGGAGGCGGGCGTCGATCTGATCATCGTCCGATAGCCCGCTCTCCGGGGCGGGCGGTTCCGGGAGCCGGGGCCTGCCGCGCCGGAAATCCGCGGACATGCGCCTTCCGGTCCGCCGCATGCGGAGTGCGTGCGGCAGGGCGTATACGGCATGTTGAAAAATTTTTCCGGAAAAAGTGTTGCAGAGGCGGCGAAAATGCCCTATCTTTGTGCACAATTATAGCGACACCTGAATCCTATGAATTGTAAACCCAACATAGCATCGGCGCAAGCGTTCTGGCAGCAGGATTACTGGTCGGGTTTCCAGTCTCCGACGGATTCGGGCATTATTGTTTTATTAGGGTAACTGTTTTGGTTGCCCTATTTTTTTGTGTCCAGCGACGAATGAAGACATTTTACACCAACGCGAAGATTTTCCGCAACGGTCGTTTCGAACCGGGGCTGATCGCCGTCGAAGGGGGCCGCATCGCGGCCGCCGGGGAACCGCGCCCGGGCGACCGGGTGGTGGACCTCGGGGGGCGGCACCTCGTGCCGGGGCTGGTCGACGTGCATGTGCACCTGCGCGAGCCGGGCTTCCCGCAGAAGGAGACCATTGCGACGGGTACGGCCGCCGCGGCCCGCGGGGGGTATACCACGGTCTGTTCGATGCCCAACCTGAACCCTGCGCCCGATACGCCGGCGACGCTCGGCGAGCAGCTGGAGATCATCCGCCGCGACGCCGTGGTGCGCGTGAAACCCTACGGTACGATCACGATGGGCCAGCGCGGATGCGGCGAACTGGTCGATTTCGCGGCCTTGGCCCCGCAGGTCGTCGGCTTCTCGGACGACGGCCGCGGCGTGCAGTCGGCGGAGCTGATGGAGGAGGCGATGCGCCGGGCTGCGGCTGTCGGTAAACCGATCGTGGCTCATTGCGAAGTCGATGAACTGCTGCGCGGGGGCTATATCCACGACGGGGTTTACTGCCGCGAGCACGGACACAAGGGCATCTGCTCCGAGAGCGAGTGGCGGCAGGTCGGGCGCGACATCGCGCTGGCGGAGAAGACCGGCTGCCGGTATCACGTCTGCCACGTCTCCACGAAGGAGAGCGTCGAACTGGTGCGCCGCGCCCGGGCGAAGGGGCTGCGCGTGAGCTGCGAGACGGCGCCGCACTACCTGCTGCTGTGCGACGAGGATTTGCAGGAGGAGGGCCGCTTCAAGATGAACCCGCCGCTGCGGAGCCGCGCCGACCGCGAAGCGCTCGTCGCGGGCATTCAGGACGGCACGATCGAGGTCATCGCCACGGACCATGCCCCCCACACCGCCGCCGAGAAGGCGCGCGGACTGGCCGGGAGCGCCATGGGCATCGTGGGGCTGGAGACCGCTTTTCCGCTGCTTTATAAATACCTGGTGCTGAAGGGGGTGATCACGCTCGAAAAGCTCGTCGCCCTGATGTCGGCGAATCCCCGCCGGATTTTCGCGCTCGAAGGAGGCGTGGAGGAGGGCGATGCCGCCGATTTTACGGTGCTGGACCTCGGGGCGGAGTATGCCGTGGACCCCGGGACGTTCCTTTCGAAGGGGCGGGCCACGCCCTTCGCCGGATGGAAGGTGCAGGGCCGCGCCGTGCTGACGGTGGTGGGCGGCAAAGAGGTTTATGACGATAACTACGAATCAAACAGATAAGGATGAAAGCTTTTACGAAAAAAATTGTCTTGGAGAACGGCCGCGAGTTCTACGGATACGGTTTCGGCGCCGACCGCGAGGCCATCAACGAGATCGTCTTCAATACCTCGATGGTGGGGTATCAGGAGATCATGTCCGATCCGTCGTATACGGATCAGATGGTCGTGATGACCTACCCGCTGATCGGCAACTACGGTATGGCCGACGAGGATTACGAGACCAAAACGCCGACCATCGGCGGCATGATCGTGCGTGAGTACAACGACTCGCCCTCGAACTTCCGCTATACGAAGACGCTGAACGAGGTCTTCGAGGAGCACGACATTCCGGCCATCTGGGGCGTGGACACCCGCGCCCTGACGCGCATCATCCGCGACGAGGGGTCCCAGAAGGTGCTCATCACCGACGTGGCGACGCCGCGCGACGAGGCCCTGCGCAAGCTCGGCGAATACGTCATGCCGCGCGACATGGTTTCGCGTGTGAGCTGCAAGAAGCGCTGGATGTCGCGTGTCCCCAACCACAAGTACGACGTCGTGGCCGTCGACTGCGGCATCAAGTACAACATCATCCGTCTGCTGAACCGCGTGGGGTGCAACGTGACCGTCATGCCCTACAACTCCACCGTGGAGGAGATCATGGCCTTCCATCCCGACGGGCTTGTGCTTTCGAACGGACCCGGCAATCCCGAGGACGTGACGCCGGTGATCGAACTGGTGAAGCAGCTCCGCGGCAGGCTGCCCATCTTCGGAATCTGCATGGGCCACCAGCTGATTTCGCTGGCCTACGGCGCCCGGACCTTCAAGATGAAGTTCGGCCACCGCGGCGCCAACCACCCGGTGAAGAATCTCGTGACGGGGAAACTCGAAATCACGAGCCAGAACCACAGCTACGCCGTGGATGTCGATTCGCTCGCCGGCACGGGGCTTACGCTGACGCACGTCAACCTGCTCGACGGCACGGCCGAGGGCGTGGAGTGCGCCGCCGACCGGGTTTTCTCGATGCAGTACCACCCCGAGAGCGCTTCGGGTCCGCAGGACAGCGCCTATTTGTTCAAGAAGTTCACAAAAATAATGGAGGAGCACAAAAATGCCTAGGAGAAAAGATATCAAGAAGGTTCTGGTCATCGGTTCGGGTCCCATCGTCATCGGACAGGCCGCCGAGTTCGACTATGCGGGTACGCAGGCGTGCCTCGCGCTCAAGGAGGAGGGTTACGAGGTGATCCTCGCCAACTCGAACCCCGCTACCATTATGACCGACACGCACATTGCGGACAAAGTCTACATGGAGCCGCTGACGCTGGAATACGTCGCCAAGATCATCCGCTTCGAGCGTCCCGACGCCATCGTCCCGGGGCTGGGCGGACAGACGGGTCTGAATCTCGCCGTGCAGCTGGCCAAGAAGGGCATTCTGAAAGAGTGCCAGGTCGAAATTCTGGGCACGTCGTTCGAGTCGATCGAGCGCGCCGAGGACCGCGAGCTGTTCAAGGAGCTGTGCGAGTCGCTGGGCGAGCCGGTGCTTCCTTCGCACATCGCCATGTCGATCGAGGAGGCTGTGGCGGTGGCCGAGGAGATCGGCTATCCGGTGGTGCTGCGCCCTGCCTTCACGCTGGGCGGCACGGGCGGCGGTTTCGCCGACGACGAGACCGAACTGCGCGAGATGATGCGCAACGCCCTTTCGCTCTCGCCCGTGCACCAGGTGCTCGTCGAGAAGAGCATCAAGGGCTATAAGGAGATCGAGTACGAGGTGATGCGCGACCGCAACGACACGGCCATCTGCATCTGCTGCATGGAGAATATCGACCCGGTGGGCATCCACACCGGCGACTCGATCGTCGTTGCCCCGAGCCAGACGCTCACCAACAAGGAGTTCCAGATGCTGCGCGACTCGGCGCTGAAGATCATCCGCGAACTGAAGATCGAGGGCGGCTGCAACGTGCAGTTCGCACTTGACCCCCTCTCGTTCAAATACTACCTGATCGAGGTCAATCCCCGCGTGTCGCGCTCCTCGGCCCTGGCGTCGAAGGCCTCGGGCTATCCCATCGCCCGCGTCAGCGCGAAGATCGCCGTGGGACTCACGCTCGACGAGATCCGGATCGCCAATACGCCGGCTTCGTTCGAACCGACGCTGGACTACATCGTGACGAAGGTCGCCCGCTTTCCCTTCGACAAGTTCTCCGACGCGTCGAACAAGCTCGGCACGCAGATGAAGGCCACGGGCGAGGTGATGTCCATCGGCCGCACGATGGAGGAGTCGCTGCTCAAGGCCGTGCGTTCGCTCGAAACGGGCGTCTGCCACATCTACCACAAGAAATTCGACAAGTGGTCGAACGACGACCTGCTCGCCTACATCAAGGGGGGAACCGACGACCGGCTCTATGCCATCGGCCAGCTGATCCGTAACGGCGTCGACCTGGCGCTGATCTACGACAAGACGAAGATCGACATGTTCTTCCTGGAGAAGTTCAAGAACATCGTCGAGTTCGAAAACGTCGTCCGCGCACACCCGATGGACGTCGAGACGCTCCGCGCTGCCAAGCGCATGGGTTTCAGCGACAAGTACATCGGTCAGCTGTGGGGCCTTTCGCAGAACGAAATGTACCGTCTGCGCGAGAAGAACAACGTCTTCCCGGTCTACAAGATGATCGACACCTGCGCCAGCGAATTCGCCTCCTACGTGCCCTATTTCTACTCGACCTACGAGGAAGAAAACGAGTCGATCGTCAGCGGGAAAGAGAAGATCATCGTGCTCGGTTCCGGCCCGATCCGCATCGGCCAGGGCGTCGAATTCGACTACTCGACCGTGCACGCCATCTGGTCGATCCGTGCGGCGGGCTACGAGGCCATCATCATCAACAACAACCCCGAGACCGTCTCGACCGACTACACCACCAGCGACAAGCTCTACTTCGAGCCGCTGACCGTGGAGGACGTGATGAACGTCATCCATCTCGAAAAACCGAAGGCCATCGTGGTGTCGCTCGGCGGACAGACGGCCATCAACCTCGCCGAACCGCTCGCCGAGCTGGGCGTGCCCATCATCGGCACGGACACGCAGGCGATCAAGAACGCCGAGGACCGCGGCTGCTTCGAGAGGATCATGGAGGAGCTGGGAATTCCGCAGCCCGAGGCCGAGGCCGTTACCGACATCGAGTCGGGCGTCCGGGCCGCGGCGCGCATCGGCTATCCGGTGCTGGTGCGTCCGAGCTACGTGTTGGGCGGCCGCGGCATGATGATCGCCTACGATGCCGAGCATCTGCGCGATTACATGGCCGAGGCTGCGCGCATTAGCCCCGACTACCCGGTGTACCTGGACCGCTTCTTGGAGGGCGCGATCGAGTCCGATGTCGACGCCCTGTGCGATGGCGAAGAGGTCTACATCGGCGGCATTCTGGAGCATATCGAGGAGGCCGGTATTCACTCCGGCGACTCTGCGACCTGCATACCGCCGTTCAGCTTTAGCGAGAGCCTGCAGGCAAAGCTTCGCGAGACCACGCGCCGCATCGCGATGGCGCTGGGCGTGCGTGGTCTGGTCAACGTGCAGTACGCCATTAAGGGCGAGACCGTTTACGTGATCGAGGCCAACCCGCGCGCAAGCCGTACCGTCCCGTTTATCTCCAAGGCCACCGGTGTGCCGCTCGCCAAGTGTGCCGCGCGTATCATGGCGGGCGATTCCATCGCGAGCCTGGGCCTGCCGAGCGACGAGCGTCAGCTGGACTGGTTCTGCATGAAGGAAGCCGTTATGCCCTGGGGCCGTTTCCCGGGAGCCGACGTTATTCTGGGCCCCGAGATGAAGTCGACGGGCGAGGTCATGGGTATCGCCAAGAGCTATCCCGAAGCATACGCCAAGACGCAGCTGGCAATTGACTACAAGCTGCCCGACCCGAGCGCCGGCAAGGTGTTCATCAGCGTGTGCGACCGTGACAAGCGCCACATCCTTTCGGTCGCGCGTATCCTGCGCTACCTGGGCTTTGATATCTGCTCCACCGAGGGTACGGCGCGCGTGCTGCGCGGCGGCAACGTGACCTGCGAGGTCGTGGAGAAGATTAGCGGCCCGCACGACGGTGAGCGCCCCAACATCGGCGACCTCATCGCCGATGGCAAGATCGCGGTGATCATTAACACGCCGTACGGCCCGGGTTCGCGCGGCGATGGCTATCTGCTACGTACCGAGGCCGTGCGTCGCGGCGTGACCTGCGTGACCGCGATGTCTGCCGCCAACACGTATGTGAGCGCCATCGAGGCCGTGCGCGAGGACGAGCAGGGTCACGGCAGCGCCAACGACATGGGCATGGACGTCATCGCCCTACAGGACCTGCCGCAGTACACGGTGTAGTTGACCTGGCCGGCCGGGGCGGGAGCCGGACACTTTCTCTCGGAAACTGGGCTTCGCGAAGTTTTCCGAGAGAAAGGTCCGCCTCCCGCCCCGGCCTGCGGTGACTCGGTAGCACCGTGTGCTGCCGAAGGGGCTCTGCGCGATGACTAGGGCTGAATAAAAAGTGAGTGTGGGCCCTGCCGTTCGTTCGAACGACAGGGCCCACACTAATAATTCAGCAAACGTACGTCATAGCAATTCCCGGTAGGTCGAGGGTGCCCCGCGGCGGTCTGGTGTTTTCATCTGAACGACTTTGCGAAGCAACCGGAGTGAAGATGAAAACACCAGACCGCCGCGGGGCACCCGCAGAGATCGGAAGAGCGTCGTGTAGGGAAAGAGTGTAGATCTCGGTGGTC
>OJUG01001555.1_pt1 | contig 28549 bp, 26 predicted proteins | sample 1599841 | NCBI WGS metagenome assembly OJUG01 (sample SAMN04168659, study PRJEB22393) | human gut metagenome | biome: human gut microbiome; feature: stool | host: Homo sapiens | collected 2014-05-12 | reverse complement strand
CGACCACCGAGATCTACACTCTTTCCCTACACGACGCTCTTCCGATCTTCCCTGCAATTGATATCCAGAAATCCGGTACAAGAAGAGAGGATCTGCTGCTGAGTAAAGAAGAACAGGAAGCGGTTTACATTATGCGAAAAGCCCTCAATGGAATGAAGTCAGAAGATGCGGTAGAACAGATCCTGAATATGTTTACCCGTACGAAAAATAATGCTGAATTTGTGCAGACTGTAAAAAAACAGAAGTTTATCTGAAACGTTGTAAAAAAACAGTTACTGTTCGCTCCGTTCTCAGTAACAAAAATATTAAATAAATTTTAAAATAAATTTTAAAATAACTTGCATTCCATGGGACGATATGTTATACTCATAAAGCTGTTTAATAGTAAATTCGTCAAATGAATACGAATAGAAAATAGAATCTTTACAGAGAGGTGAAAATCATGAGAGAAGGAATCCATCCTAATTATTATCAGGCAACTGTAACCTGCAACTGTGGTAACACATTTGTAACCGGCTCCACCAAGCCTGAGCTTCACGTAGAAGTTTGCTCCAAGTGTCATTCATTCTACACTGGCCAGCAGAAGTCTGCAAGAACCGATGGCCGTATTGATAAGTTCAATAAGAAATACGGTGTTAAATAAGATTGCAAGCGAACGGTTGAGGTATTCTTATCTCAACCGTTTCTTGTCGTACAGAAAGTGCTTTCCTATACGACAAAAAGGATTCTGTTTTATATTGCATTACGAGGACAAAGTTTATGGCTAGAAGGAAAAGTCGTTATTCCGGAATCGGCGGTCAGGCCGTACTGGAAGGCGTTATGATGAAAAATAAAGAAAAATACGCGGTGGCGGTCCGTAAGCCGGACGGCGAGATCGAAGTGGAAGTTGAGACTTATCAGGGGCTGGCTCACGGCAGTAAGATCAAGGAGCTTCCCTTTATCCGCGGTATTTTTAATTTCCTGGATTCTCTGCTCCTGGGAACCAGGGCGTTAAATTATTCTGCTTCCTTTTATGAAGAGGAGGACAGTAAAGAGACAAAGTTCGATAAAGCAATGGATAAAATGAGCGGCGGTAACGGAGAGAAATTATTATCCGGAATCGTGACGGTGATCTCTGTCGTGCTGGCAGTGGGACTCTTCATTGTACTTCCTTATTTTATTTCATCTCTGTTTGAGAGCTTTATCCGCAATCGTTCTCTGATGTCGATTATCGAGGGTGTGATCCGTATTGCCCTGTTTTTACTGTATGTATGGGGCATCAGTGCCATGAAGGATATCCGCAGACTGTATCAGTATCATGGTGCGGAACACAAGTGTATTAACTGTATCGAAAAAGGCAGACCCCTTACGGTGCACAACGTGATGCATAGCTCCAGGCTGCACAAGCGTTGCGGAACCAGCTTTATTTTCTTTGTTATGCTGGTAAGCATTGTGCTGTTTTTCTTTATTCAGGTGGACAATGTAGCGGAGAAGGTGATCTTTCGTATTCTGCTGATGCCTGTTGTGGCAGGAATCTCTTACGAGATCATCCGCCTGGCAGGGCGCACGGACAATATCTTTATTAAGATTCTGTCGGCTCCCGGTATGTGGATCCAGCGTATGACTACCAAGGAGCCGGATGAGAGCATGGCAGAGGTAGCTATTGCATCTGTAGAAGCAGTATTCGACTGGAAGAAATATTTACAGGATACCTTCGGCTACGAAGTGGACGAGAGCTGGATGAAAGATGAGGCTTCCGCAGAGCCGGAGGATTAAGATGACCTATCGGGAATGTTACGAACAGGGCTGCCGCACCTTACAGGCAGCGGGAATCGAGGAAGCTGCACTGGATGCGAGACTTTTACTGGAAGCCGTGTGCGGTACGGACCGCAACGATCTGCTGGTGCACGGCGAACAGCCGGTGGCACCGGAAGCGGAAGAAAAGTATCTGAACTGGATCCGTCAGCGCGCGGAGCATATTCCCCTGCAGCAGCTGACTGGTGAACAGGGTTTCATGGGGCTGACTTTTAACGTCAATGAGCATGTGCTGATCCCGAGGCAGGATACCGAGATCCTGGTGGAGGAGGTCCTTAAGGAACTCCATGACGGGATGCGTGTGTTAGACATGTGTACGGGATCCGGATGCATTCTGTTAAGCCTGCTGCATTACAGCAATGATTGTGAAGGACTGGGTGTGGATCTGTCAGCTGAGGCACTGGAAGTGGCAGGACGGAATGTCTTGAAGGTGCTTACCCCGGAAAAAGCGGAGCATGCGCATTTTTTACAGAGCGATCTGTTTGAAAAGGTGGAGGGAAAATTCGAGATCATCGTGTCGAATCCGCCTTATATCGCCAGTGCGGAAGTGGAGAAACTGATGCCGGAGGTACGGGATCATGAACCCAGGATGGCACTGGACGGTACAGAGGATGGTTTATATTTTTACCGTCGTATCATCGAAGAAGCAGGAAAACATCTGGTGAGCAGTGGAATGCTCTTTTTCGAGATCGGATATGACCAGGGACAGGCTGTATCGGAGCTGATGCGCACCGAAGGGTACTGCGAGGTACAAGTGGTGCAGGATTATGCCGGTCTGGACCGGGTAGTTTTTGGAACGTATGTAACAGTTCAGCCCTCACCATTCGCAAAGTCGCGCTGACACGCTTTCCGTCACTTCGTGACTACCTTTGCTCATAAACCTGGCGCTTAGTTCATGAACATATTCGTTCACAAAATCATGCAAGCATGATTTTTGCTCTCCAATATGTTCATGGCTGAACTGTTACAACTTATATTGAGAGGAATTAGTTATGTTTGACAAGTTAGAAGATTTATTGATTCGTTTTGAAGAGATCATGGGCGAACTGCATGAACCCACGGTCACGAATAACCAGGAACGTTTCCGCAAGCTGATGAAGGAGCAGAGTGATCTGACTCCCATCGTGGATGCGTATACAGAGTACAAAAAGTGCAAACAGGATATCGAAGATTCTCTTTCCATGCTGGAAGAGGAAAAAGACGAAGAAATGCGCGAGATGATCAAGGAGACGTTAAACGACAGCAAGAAGCGCGTAGAAGAGCTGGAGCAGGAGCTGAAGATCCTGTTACTGCCCAAGGATCCTAATGATGACAAGAATGTGATCGTGGAGATCCGTGCCGGTGCCGGTGGCGATGAGGCTGCACTGTTCGCAGCGGAGATCTATCGTATGTATGTGCATTATGCCGAGAAGCAGCGTTGGAAGGTAGAGCTGATCAACGTGGATGAGATCGGTATCGGCGGTATGAAGGAAGTACAGTTTACCATCAGTGGACAGGGTGCTTACTCCAAGATGAAGTATGAGAGTGGCGTACATCGTGTACAGCGTGTGCCGGAGACCGAGAGCGGCGGACGTATCCATACTTCTACAATCACGGTAGCAATCATGCCAGAAGCAGAAGAAGTAGATGTACAGCTTGATATGAACGATTGCCGATTCGATGTATTCCGTGCTTCAGGAAATGGTGGTCAGTGTGTAAATACAACTGACTCCGCTGTTCGATTAACACATATCCCAACAGGTATCGTTATTTCCTGTCAGGATGAAAAGTCACAGCTTAAAAATAAAGATAAAGCATTGAAGGTTCTTCGTGCAAGACTTTACGAATTGGAATGCCAGAAGAAACAGGATGCTGAATCAGAAGCAAGACGTAGCCAGATTGGTACTGGTGACAGATCAGAAAAAATCAGAACATACAATTTCCCACAGGGAAGAGTAACAGATCACAGAATTAAGTTCACTACACATAGATTGGAAAATGTAATGAATGGTGATTTGGATGAAATTATTGACAACTGTGTAGCAGCCGACCAGGCAGCAAAACTTGCACAGGTAGAAGACTAAAACACAAAAACTGCCAGAGCATGTCAGTTTTACAATTTAAGAGAGATAATAATTGGTCGAAAGCACGCTCCCGCTGCCAAACGCTCGTAGTGGTTCTATCAAGCCGACTGCGCTGCCTTGATGAACCAACGGCGTTTGAAGCACTTTCTCCCAAAGTATTATCTCTCTTAAATTTTGTAAAATCGTAAAGATGCTGGCAGTTTTTATGTGTCTTAGTCTATGGAAAAAAAGAATAAATGAGTGAAATAGAGAGAGAGCTTTAAAGGATGCATAAAATGAATGTGTTTATATATTGTTTGCAGAAATATATTTTAAAAAGAAAAAGTAAAAGTGTGAAAAGAGATAGGGTAGAAAAAGTAGGGATATTTGATTGTAACCAGGTTTGCTCAGATATACGAAATACTGCCTATTATTCTAATTATAATTGCAAATCTATGGTCGCTTTTTGTGGGAAAATAATACAAGAAAACTGTGGAAAGTTTATCCGGAATACAATTTAAGAGAGATAATAAAATTGGAGAAAGTGCTTCAAACGCGGTCCGTTAATTAAGGCAGTGAAACTGGCTTAATATAACCGCTACCAGCGTTTGGCAGCGGGAGCGTGCTTTCGACTATTTATTATCTCTCTTAAATGTACGAGAAAAAATCCACAGTTTTTATATGCTGTAGCATGCTTGTTTGGTTATTGTTTCGTAGGATGAACATATTTTGTCAGCAATGCATACAATTACGCTTTCTCTATAGCGTGGAAGTTTGATGTTTAACGGAAACATATGCTTTCTTATAATGTCCATTTCTATTTTTGTTAAATCAAAATCTTTTGTGGCATTATTTAGTGCAGTTTCAGCATGACTAAAACCATGCCATTTGTGAGAATCATCTGCAATGTGCCAGTCATATAAAAAGTAATCGTGAAGTAGAGCACCACGAATTAAACTGTCATAGTCACAATGAATATGAAATTTTCTTGATATATAGTAACTGACATAAGCAACAGCAATGCAGTGTGCCAACGTAGTTGTGTCACCATGCTGTATGTATTTATCCATTCGCTTGACTTTTTCGTTTTCAATAATAGGTGTTGCCAACTTAATAAAATCACTTCTTAATAAATCTTTATTCATACAAATCTCCATAAAATCTAAATCGCTAAATGTACAATAAACATTATAAATATAGAGAAGTATTATTGCAATAATTACACAAAAAATATCAATATTAAATAAAAAGATTGGTTGGAATGTAGATATTAATGACATAAACATAATCTGTTCATGACAGTGCGATTTACATATAATCTCCCATGGCTGTATGATTTACACACAATCTGCTACTTTACGTATATTCCTTTTTTTGGTATACTGATTATTGATTGTGGCGATTTAGGAGGTGCCGGATATGAAAGGCATTACAGATATTCATTGTCACATTTTATATGGTGTAGATGATGGTTCAGATTCTATTGAAGAATCCATAAAACTTTTAAAAAAAGAATATACACAGGGAGTGGAAAATATAATTTTAACTCCTCATTTTCATATGGGTGAATGTATGCCACCGAAAAGTAAAGTATTATCACATTTTCAGTGCTTAAAGGAGCAGGCAGGAAAGATATTGCCACAGCTTAATTTGTATCTTGGAAATGAAATTATGGCATGCAATGATATGGTAAGAATGCTTAATGAAGGTGAAATTTTCACTTTGGCAGATACAGGATATGTGCTTGTAGAGTTTTACCCGACAGTGCGCTATGAGGAGATGCTTCGATATGTGAGCATGTTATTGAATGGAGGCTATTCTCCAATTATAGCTCATGTGGAAAGATACCAGTGTTTAACTAAAGCATTTAAGAAAATAAATGAAAAGAATATATTTCATTTAATAGAAATGGGGGCATATATGCAGGTAAATGCATCCAGCGTATATGGCAGGAACGTTAAGTTTGTTGAAAAATTAATCGAAAAAGATTTTCTACATTTCATTGCAACAGATGCTCATGGAATAGACTATAGAACTGTTCATTGGAATGAATGCTTAGATTATTTACAGAAAAAATACAATGATGATTATTTGAAATGGCTATTGGTTGACAATCCTAAAAAAATAATATCAGAACAAATACTTTAAATTGAAAGGATTAAAATAATGGACAACGAGAATGTAAAAAACGAGATTGAGATTGACCTTAGAGGTTTGTTTTCAGCAATACTAAACAGACTTACAATTATTATTTTGGTAGGTATTTTAGTAGGCGGTGTGGCTTTTGTTTACACACAGTATTTTGTGGATCAACAGTATGTGGCAAAAACAAAAGTATATATCTTAAACAAACAGGACGAAAACCAACAGTATATAACATCTCAGGATTTGGTACTTGCTACATATCTTGCAAAGGATTATGAAAGTCTTATTGTAACAGATCCTGTATTGGAAGAAGTAAAAAAAGAATTGAATCTTGAGCAGGCAACATCAACTATTGCGTCAATGATTTCAGTTGAATTGGAAGAAGATACAAGACTTATGACTATTTCAGTTACAAGTACAGATCCAAAGCTTGCAAAAAAGATAGCAGATACAGTTAGGGAAGTAGCAAACGAAAGATTAAAACAGATTATGGATGGTCTTGAACCGGTCAGGTCAGTTGACGAGGCAAAACTGCCTACGTCTCCATCTTATCCAAATGTTGAAAAAAATACTATGATTGGATTTATTTTAGGATTTGGACTGGCACTTGTAGTAGTTGTAGTTCTTTACATTTTAGATGATACAATTAAGACACCGGAAGATATTGAAAAACGTTTGGGAGTAAGCGTTCTTGGAGCTATTCCATTAAAGAGTTCAGATTCATCAAAAGGCTATTATGGATATGGATACGGCGAAAGTAAATCAAAAAATAAAAAGAAAAAATCCAAAAAGGTAGCAGATGACAAGGAAGAAGAAAAGGAGTAGTGAGAAATGTTATTAAATATTAATTTAGATAAAATTGCCGATTTAGACTTCAAAACAAAAGAAGCTTACAAAACATTAAGAACAAATGTACAGTTTTGTGGTGAAAATGTAAAGGTTGTATCACTTACAAGCTGTGTGCCAAATGAAGGAAAGTCAATGGTGGCTTTCAACCTTGCAGTATCAATGGCAGAGTCAGGCAAAAAAGTCTTGTTTGTTGATGCTGACTTAAGAAAATCAGTTTTGATTGGAAGATATAAAATTAACAAGGCTATAAAAGGATTAACTCAGTATTTATCAGGTGTTGAGGAACTTGATCAGGTTAAGTACACAACCAATGTGCCATGCCTTGACATGATTTTATCAGGCCCGGTTCCACCAAATCCTGCAGAATTATTAGACAGCGAAAAATTTACAGAGCTTGTTGAGAGAGCAAGAAATGAATATGATTATGTCATTATTGATACACCACCAATTGGTCAGGTTATTGACCCTGCAATTGTAGCTCAGAAAACTGACGGGGTTATATTCTTAGTATCTCAGTCAAACATCAGTTACAGATATGCTCAAAAACAGATCGAACAGTTGAAAAAATCAGGTTGTAGAATTTTAGGAGCTGTTTTGAATAAGGTAGATCCTGAAGGAAAAAGCAGTTACTATGGTGGATACTATGACAAATATTACAGAAAGTATTCAAAAGAAGGATATGGATACGGAGATTACAAATAAGATAACAATAACACCTATGAACCAAAGGGCATAGGTGTTTATTAACATATAGGAGCATATATGAATAAAACAGAGCAGGTTTACATACAACTTATATCAAATTCCATTAATCAAAAAGACAAACCGATAAGTTTTGAAAATGTCAGTTTAGAGCAATTGATTGATTTATGTAAGCTACATAGAAATACAGGGCTGGTATATGCTTCAATGAAAAATCAAAAAAATGTACCTGCAAAAATGCTAAAAGTATTTGAACAGGGATTTTATGTTGAAATGATGACATATTCAAAAAGAATGACCAATTTTAACATAGTATTGGAAGAATTAAATAAAAGAAGTATTCCTCACATTATTGTAAAAGGACTAACCTATGCCGAATGTTATCCACAAAAGGAACTTCGTACAATGGGAGACATGGACCTGATTATCGAAGTAAAATATCAGAACTGTGTAAAAAAAATTTTTGAAAGTCTTGACGGAGAATATCAATTTGATCAAAGTAGTAAAAAAGTTTTAAATTACAAATTAAACAATACAGTATTTGAAATTCATAATACAATAGGATATGCAGGAAGTTTTAACAAGGGTTATGACTATGAAGAGTATTTTAAAAATGCCATTAAGGAAAAAAAATTAATTAAAGAAAATACATATGAGTTTTCTCCATATTATAAGTTAATATATTCCATTTTCCATATTGCAAAGCATTTTTATGAAAGTGGTTGTGGAGTAAGAATGATAACGGACATGACCATTCTGATTAAAAAATATTATGACATTATAGACAAAGAAAAATTTGCCACTGATTTAAAAAAAATGGGATTATATGACTTTGCCTTAAGACTGTTTTCACTGTGCAATAAGTGGTTTGATTTAGGAAAAAAAGAGTATTCAAAAGATTTTCATGATATCAATATTATTGAATCATATATTATAAGTGGTGGCATTTTTGGCTACAATTCCATTTCAGCAGATGTGGTAAAGATAAGAAAACAAAAGAATAACAGTTATTTTGTTTCGCTATTAAAATGGGCTTTCCCAACTTACAGTGAAATGAAAGAACACAGTCTTTGGTTTAAAGATAAATCACCGTTGTTACTTCCGGTGGCATATGTAGAGCGTTATGTCAGAAATGTGAAAAAACGTGGTGGAGCAGTAAAATGGATAAAGGGAATTTTCAGGGGGAAAAATGAAAATTCCAATCAAAGAAAAATATTGAATATAATGAGGCTAAAATAATGAATAATGATCCAAGACTTACAATTGTAAAAGAAAGATATGAAATTGCAGGACTAAAGGTTTTAATGACAACATATCACAAGGAAACAATGAATAGGGCAAAGAAGTACAGGGCAAAAAATCAATGGTCAGAAGATGAGGCTGATTTTGAAATAGATTTGGGACAGGATTTTTATGAAGAAATATATGAAAAATATATGCCATATTCAAATTACACTACAATAGAATATATGTATACAGGAAGTCTTTTTCACAGAAGACTGCTGGAATATAATGGATGTATGCTTCATTCATCAGCTGTAGTTGTAGATGGATATGCCTATTTGTTTTCAGCAAACAGCGGAACAGGAAAATCCACACATACAGAACTTTGGCTTAAACATTTTAAGGACAAGGCATTTATTATAAATGATGATAAGCCAACCCTACGATTGGAAGATGGGCAGTGGTATGTATATGGAACACCATGGAGTGGAAAACATGACATCAATGAAAACGTTAGGGTAAAACTTGGGGCAATAGTTTTTCTTGAAAGATCAGAAAAAAACTGGATTGAACCATTGGATGTGAAAGAGGCAATTCCTTTATTCTTCAAGCAGACAGTAAGAAAACTGCATACAACAGAAAAAATGGATATGGTTCTTGAAAGAATGGAACAAATATTAACAGAAAATCCAATATACAAAATGGGATGTAATATATCAGATGATGCAGTGACAACTGCATATAACAAAATCAAAAGAATTTAATATAGGTGAGGTAAAATATGAAAATTAAAGAAGGATTTATTTTAAGAAATGTAGCAGGAAGCAATGTGGTAGTTCCTGTTGGACAGGCAACTGTAGATTTTAACGGAATGATGAGTTTAAATGATACCGGGGCTTTTCTTTTTGACAAATTGACAAAGGGAACAACAGAAGAACAGCTGATAAGGGATTTGATGGATGAGTATTCCATAGACAAAGAACTTGCAACAAAAGACGTAAAAGATTTTATAGAAAAAGTGGAAAGTGAGGGATTATTTGAATAAGCAAATATCCATTGAAGACATTGCACCTATTATAGTGGAACAGATGAAGTGTGGTGGAAAGGTAAGATTTACCCCAAAAGGAAACAGCATGTTGCCACTTTTTAGAAATAATCAGGACGTAGTAACTTTGTCATCACCTAAGTTCCCATTAAAAAAATACACTATTGCATTTTATAAAAGAGACAATGGTAAATATGTGTTACATAGGGTGATTTCAGAAAAAAATAATATTTATACAATGCGTGGAGATAATCAGTTTATTAATGAATCAGGAATAGAAGAATCTCAGATTATTGCAGTGGTAAATGAATTTGCACGAAAAGGTAAAAAATATACTATCAGTTCTACAAAATATAAAATATATACATTTGTGTGGATTCATACGTTGTACATAAGACTTGCCTATAAAATGGCAAGAAGATTCTTAGGAAAAATAAAAAGAAAGTTAATAGGATAAGCATAAAATGACAAATTCAAATAGTTTAGGTTGGATTATAAAAAACAGTAAAAAGCAGATACCAAGAATCATAATATTAAGTATGTCAAATATGATATTGGCACTTGTTACCACAGCACTAGCATTGGTCAGTAAGTATGCAATTGATGCAGCACAAAAGGCAGCAAATGCAACAAATGATGCAATGTTTGCTCATTACAGAAATTGGATTATAATATATGGAATTGTTATATTGGCAATTATTGCAGGAAGACTGCTCCTTCGCGTGTATGCACAAAGTCTTACAATTAAGGTGCAGGCACGTTTGGAAATGAATATGCGTTCCAAACTGTTTAACAGTATTATGATGAAAAAATATGACAAAATCAATCTGTTTCATAGTGGAGAGTTAATGAACAGAATGACAAGTGACATAAATATTGTCACAGACGGAATTACAAATATTGTTCCAAATCTTTTATATTTCATAACTCAGTTTGTTGGAGCATTTGTGGTTTTGATTATATTTGACTGGAAATTTACCATGGTATTTATTGTGGCAGGTGTTGTTATTTCTGGTGTTACCTTGATTTTTAGAGGAAAATTAAAAAAATTACATAAAGAAGTACAGGAAACAGATGGAAAAACAAGATCATTTTTTCAGGAGGCTATTGAAAGTCTTCTTGTAGTTAAAACTTTTGGAGTGGAAGAGCAGTTTAATGAAAAAGGCGAACAACTTCAGATGACAAATTATAATGCAAAAATGAAAAGAAGAAAAGTCAGTATTTTGGCCAACGCAGGATTTTCTTTTGTGTTTAACGCAGGCTATTTGATGGCTCTTGTCTGGTGTGCCCTAAAGGTTTGTACAAAAGCTATGACATATGGTACATTAACTGCTGTTTTACAGCTTATTTCACAGATTCAGACACCTTTTGTAAACATAACAAAAGTAGTTCCGCAGTATTATGCAATTATTGCATCAGCTGAAAGAATTATGGAAATTGAAGATATTCCGCTTGAAGAAAGAAAAGATAAAAGTTTTGATGCACACCGGTTTTATGATAAATTTGCTACCGCAAAGTTTGAGAACATACAGTTTAATTATGGTAGGGAAAGTGTATTGGAAGAAGGAAATGCATCTTTTGAAAAAGGGGATTTTGTGGCAATAAGAGGTATTTCAGGTATTGGGAAAAGTACACTTATGAAGATGCTCCTTGGAGTGTTTAAACCTAAAAGTGGAGAAATAAAACTATATGAGAAAAATGGTGATTACGTAGAGGCAAGTCCTACAACAAGAGCACTTTTTTCATATGTACCACAGGGAAATTACCTGTTTAGTGGTACATTAAGGGAAAATATCCTTTTAATCAATCCAGATGCCACAAAAGAGGAAATTGATGAAGCGTTGACTATTAGTGACATAAAAGATTTTGTATATAGTCTGCCAAACGGATTGGATACAGTGATAGGTGAAAAGGGTCTTGGAATTTCAGAAGGACAGGCTCAAAGACTTGCAATTGCAAGAGCATTGTTAAGCAAGGCTCCAATATTACTTTTAGATGAGGCTACATCAGCTCTTGATGCTCAGACAGAATACAATGTATTAAAACATATTAAGGAATTAAATAAAAAAACATGTATTATTATTACACATAAAATGGCAGCTTTAGATGTGTGCAATAAAGAATTTATCATTGAAAACAAAAAGCTTACAATGAAAAAACGTGCCTAGATGGCACGTTTTTCTTTTTTTAATTCTTTCCACAATGCATCGTGGAAGAGAATTGCAAGTTCTTCCCAATGCTTGTGTTGTTGTCTTTCGTAAGAAAGCTGTCTTTTTAAGTCTTCGATTTCCCCCAACAGCTCTGTGGTTTGTTGTAATGGCGTATTGTTTGAGATATTCATATTGTTACCTTCCCCCAAATGTTATATGTATTACCCTTGCTAAAAAGTATAGCACTTAAAAACATATTTGTGTGAATTTTTCATCGACTTTTACCGACCTTATGTACCAAAGATTGGAAATAATAACAAGGATCATTGTAAAAAACATTTCAATATTATATAATTGAAAGGATAAAATTCTGATGGAGGAATTAATAATGGGAAAGTATTTTGGAACAGATGGTTTTAGAGGTGAGGCAAATGTTGACCTTACAGCAATGCACGCTTTTAAAGTGGGTAGATTTTTAGGATGGTATTATGGAAGATTTCACAAATGCTCAGTAGCAATTGGAAAAGATACAAGAAGAAGCAGTTATATGTTTGAAGATGCATTGGCAGCAGGACTTACGTCAACAGGTGCTGATGTGTATTTGTTACATGTTACAACAACACCTAGTGTTTCATACATAGTTAAAACAGAGGACTTTGACTGTGGTATTATGATTTCAGCAAGCCACAATCCTTTCTATGACAATGGTATTAAACTAATCAATGGAAAAGGTGAAAAAATGGAGCAGGAAGTTATCGATGAAGTAGAAAAGTATATCGATGCAGACTTTGATACAGTTCCTTATGTAACAGGAGAAAAGATTGGTAGAACAGTGGACTATTTTGCAGGTCGAAACAGATATATGGGATATCTTATGACATTGGCAAAACACTCATACAGAAACTTAAAAGTAGGACTTGACTGTTCAAATGGTAGTGCATCATCTATTGCAAAAGGAGTATTTGACGCATTAGGTGCAGAAACATATGTTATAAATAATCAGCCAAACGGTACAAATATCAACAACAACTGTGGTTCAACTCATATTGAAATATTACAGCAGTATGTAAAGGACAATCATTTAGATGTTGGGTTTGCTTATGACGGAGATGCAGACAGATGTTTATGCATTGATGACCAGGGCAATATTGTAGATGGCGACCTTATTTTATATGTTGCAGGTGTTTATCTAAAGCAAAATGGAGAGCTTGATAACAACACTGTTGTTACAACAATTATGTCAAATATCGGTTTATATAAGGCATTTGATGCTGTTGGTATCAATTATGAGAAAACAGATGTTGGTGATAAATATGTATATGAGTGTATGAACAAAAACGACTACAGATTAGGTGGAGAGCAGTCAGGACATATTATTTTCAGCAAATATGCCACAACAGGTGATGGTATACTTACATCCATTAAGTTAATGGAAGTTATGATTTCATCAAAGAAGAAAATGTCAGAACTTACAAGTCCTGTTACAATATATCCACAGTGCCTTAAGAATATTAAGGTTATCAGCAAACCGGAGGCAAGAGCAGACGAAGATGTTCAGGCAGAGGTTAAAAAGGTTGAGGAAATTTTGGGTAATGAAGGCAGAATCCTTCTTAGAGAAAGTGGAACAGAGCCTGTGATTAGAGTTATGGTTGAGGCGAAATCAGATCTTTTAGCTGAAAAATATGTAGACCAGGTTATAGAAGTAATAAAGAAAAAAGGTCATGCAGTATAAATTTTGTACTGAAAATTATACAGTATAAAATTGAATATCTTACTTAATATAAGATTAAATATTATATGCTAAAAAATAAAAGGAATCTTAATTTAAGATGAATAAAAGAACAATTACAATATGGGCAGTAAGAATTATTCTTATTGCTCTTATAATATGGTGGATGACAGTTATATTCGGATTCTCAGCAGAAGACGGACAGCAGTCCCAATCACTTAGCGACCGGATTACCATAAAGGTTGTAAAAGTAATTTATCCTGACTATGACAGTTTGACATTAGCAAGTCAAAAAATGCATTTTAACAAAATCAGTTTTTTAGTTAGAAAAACAGGACATTTTGGAGAGTATGGCATATTAGGTATTCTCTGGTCAGTTTTTTTACTTTCATTTGGCAGGGTGCGTGGATTAAAGTATGGGCTATTTACAGGGATTTCTGTACTTATATGTATGATTTATGCCTCAACTGATGAGTTTCACCAGGGATTTGTGGATGGAAGAAGTCCCAAGGTTATGGATGTGGTAATAGATACATGTGGAGCCTTGGCAGGAGTCTTAATTATATTGATTATAAGATACATTTTTGAAAGAAAAATATGGGTACATTTTAGGAGGAAGCATGAATATTTGGGAACAGAACATTAGAAGTGTAACACCTTATACTCCGGGAGAGCAACCAAAGGATACAGATGTAATTAAGTTAAATACAAATGAATGTCCATATGCTCCATCACCAAAGGTGTGGGAAGTATTAAAAAACATAAATGATGAAAAGTTCAGATTATATCCTGATCCTGATGCATCAATGTTAACAGAGGCTATTGCACAGTATTACAATGTTAATAATAATCAGGTGTTTGTGGGAGTTGGTTCAGATGATGTTATAGGAATGGCGTTTTTAACATTCTTTAATTCAAAAAAGCCAATATATTTTCCTGATATAACATATTCTTTTTATGATGTGTGGGCTGACTTGTTTAAAATTAAATATGAAACAAAGTCTCTTGATAATGAATTTAACATTAAAAAAGATGATTATTTCGGTGAAAATGGTGGAGTGATTTTTCCAAATCCAAATGCACCAACAGCAGTGGAGATGCCACTTAATGACATTGAAGATATTGTAAAGAATAATCAGGATGTGGTTGTAATTGTAGATGAGGCTTATGCTGACTTTGGGAATGTTACAGCCCTTGATTTAATAGACAAATATGAGAATCTTTTAGTAGTAAGAACTTATTCAAAATCAAGAGCCATGGCAGGTATGAGAATAGGATATGCAATTGGTAGCGAAAAACTGATTAGTGCCCTTAAATCCGTAAAATTTTCCTACAATTCATACACTATGAATATGCCAAGCATTGTAGCAGGTGTAGCAGCAATAAAAGATGATGAATATTTTAAGGAAATAGTTTCAAAAATAATAACTACAAGAGAAAATGCAAAAATAAAACTTAAAGAATTAGGATTTGATTTTGCCGATTCAAAAACAAACTTTATATTTGCAAAACATAGTATAGTAAAGGCCGGGTTTATTTTTGAAGAATTAAAGAAACGAAAAATTTACGTAAGATATTTTAACAAACCACGTATTAATAATTATTTAAGAATTACAATTGGAACAGATGATGAAATGAAACAGTTGTATGCTGCCCTTAAAGAAATATTAGGATAAGATAAAAAATGTATGTAGGAGAAATTTTATGGGATTAACAGACATACTGTTTATTGGCGTAGGTCTTTCAATGGATGCCTTTGCTGTGTCAATTTGCAAAGGATTGAAGATGAAGGTTATAGACATTAAACAGTGCTTATTAATAGCCACTTTTTTTGGTGGGTTTCAGGCAATTATGCCAACTATTGGATATCTGCTTAGTTCCAATTTTGTAAAGTACATCAATGCATACAGCCATTGGGTTGCATTTGTATTATTACTTTTAATCGGTGCCAACATGATTAGGGAATCTGTTGGAACTGAAGAAGAACAATGTGGACCGGTAGTTGGAATAAAAGAACTGTTTGGACTTGCCATTGCCACAAGTATTGATGCCCTTGTGGTAGGTATTACTTTTGGTACAATGGGTGACAAGTTACAACTTCCAATATGGAGTGCAGTTATCTTAATTGGTATTACAACTTTTATTATTTTTGTTGTAGGTGTTTTCATAGGAAATGTATTTGGCTCAAAATACAAAACAAAAGCAGAAATAGTCGGTGGTGTTATTCTTATTATCATTGGCATAAAGGTAGTGTTGGAACATTATTTATAAGGATTAAAACTCTAAAGAAGATATTAAGGGATGGATGCAGAACCATAATATATTCTTTGGAGTTTTTCTATTTAGTGAAAAAATTGATTAAACAAAGTCCACATAAGAATCCTGATAATATATATATATTAGCTGTTGCTTATAAGTAAACATACAGTAGATAAAGTCATAAAAATGTCACAAATTGTTAAATTAAAAAGTCATAAAATATAAAAAATAGGGTGTATATTAATAAACAGTTAAAGGAGGTGGAGTTTATGAATATTAGTAAGTTTACACAAAAGTCCATTGAAGCTATACAGAATACTGAAAAGGTAGCCAGTGAGTATGGTAATCAGGAGATGGATCAGGAACATTTAATTTTCAGTTTGATAAATTTAGAGGATAGCCTGATTATAAAACTGATTGAAAAAATGGACATAGATACAGAACATTTTAAAAATAAAATAAAGGAAACCATTGAAAAGCGTCCAAAAGTTCAAGGTGGAAATATGTACATGAGTCAGGCATTAAATGATGTACTGATAAATGCAGAAGATGAAGCAAAGAGAATGGGCGATGAGTACGTGTCTGTTGAGCATTTATTTTTAATGCTGATTAAAAAGCCAAACAAACAGGTAAAAGAGATTTTTAGAGAATATGGTATTACAAGAGAAAGATTTCTTGGAGTGTTAGAACAGGTACGTGGTAATGTAAGAGTTACATCTGACAATCCTGAAAGCACATATGATGCGTTGTCAAAATACGGTCAGGATTTGGTTGAAAAGGCAAGAGACCAGAAACTTGATCCTGTTATCGGAAGAGATGCAGAAATCAGAAATGTTATTAGGATTCTTTCAAGAAAGACAAAGAACAATCCTGTATTAATCGGTGAGCCGGGTGTTGGTAAAACAGCAGCAGTAGAAGGTCTGGCACAGCGTATTGTAAAAGGTGATGTACCTGACGGATTAAAGGACAAAAAAATATTTGCTCTTGATTTAGGCTCTTTGGTAGCCGGTGCAAAGTACCGTGGAGAGTTTGAGGAAAGATTGAAAGCTGTTCTTGAAGATGTTAAGAATAGTGACGGTGAGATTATCCTATTTATTGATGAACTTCATACAATTGTAGGTGCAGGAAAAACAGATGGAGCAATGGATGCCGGCAATATGTTAAAACCTATGTTGGCAAGAGGTGAACTTCATTGTATCGGTGCTACAACATTGGATGAGTACAGACAGTACATCGAAAAGGATAAGGCACTTGAGAGACGTTTTCAGCCTGTTATGGTTAGTGAACCATCAGTGGAAGATACAGTATCTATTTTAAGAGGTTTAAAAGAAAGATATGAAGTGTTCCATGGCGTAAAAATTACAGATGGAGCATTGGTTAGCGCAGCAACATTATCAGACAGATACATTACCGACAGATTTTTACCTGACAAGGCAATTGATTTGGTAGATGAGGCATGTGCCCTGATAAAAACAGAGATGGATTCAATGCCTACAGAAGTTGATGAACTTCGTAGAAAGGTAATGCAGCTTGAGATAGAAGAAGCTGCACTTAAAAAAGAAACTGATAATTTAAGTAAAGACAGATTGGCAGAACTGCAGAAAGAATTGGCAGAACTTCGTGATGAGTACAACAATAAAAAGGCAAAATGGGAAAATGAGAAGAATTCTGTTAATAAATTACAGGAATTAAGAGAGCAAGTTGAGTCAGTTAAGAAAGAAATAGAAATTGCCCAGAATCAGTATGATTTGGATAAGGCGGCTCAGTTACAATATGGTACATTACCTGATTTACAAAAACAGTTGGAAGTTGAGGAGGCAAAGGTAAAAGATAAGGATTTGTCTCTTGTTAGGGAAAGTGTTACAGACGATGAAATTGCAAGAATTATTTCCAGATGGACAGGAATCCCTGTAGCAAAATTAACAGAGACAGAGAGAAATAAAACTTTACATTTGGATGAACAGCTTCACAAGAGAGTTATAGGTCAGGATGAAGCCGTAACAAAGATAACGGAGTCAATTATCCGTTCAAAGGCAGGCATAAAGGACCCAACAAAGCCAATTGGTTCATTTATGTTCCTTGGCCCTACAGGTGTAGGTAAAACAGAGCTTGCAAAGGCATTAGCTGAAAGTCTGTTTGATGATGAAGGAAATATTGTTAGAATCGACATGAGTGAATATATGGAAAAATACAGTGTGTCACGTCTGATTGGTGCGCCTCCGGGATATGTTGGATATGATGAAGGTGGCCAGCTTACAGAGGCAGTGCGTAGAAAACCATACTCAGTTGTATTGTTTGATGAAGTTGAAAAGGCTCATCCTGATGTGTTCAACGTATTACTTCAGGTACTGGATGATGGGAGAATTACAGATTCTCAGGGAAGAACTGTAGATTTTAAGAATACAATTTTGATTATGACTTCAAATATTGGCTCATCATTTTTGCTTGAAGGCATAGATGATGAAGGTAATATTAAAGAAGAAAATCAGGAAATGGTAATGAATGATTTAAGAAATCATTTTAGGCCTGAATTCCTAAATCGTTTGGATGAAATAGTTATGTTTAAACCACTTACACGTGACAATATTGGTGGAATCGTGGATCTTGTAGTGGCAAACTTAAACAAGCGACTGGCAGATAGAGAGTTAACAATCAAATTGACTGATGAAGCTAAAAAATACGTGGCAGATAATGGATATGATCCTGTATATGGTGCAAGACCATTAAAGAGATATCTGCAAAAACATGTGGAAACATTGGCTGCAAAGGTTATTTTGGAAGGAAAGGTAAACATGGGTGATACAATTACCTTTGATGTAAAAGAAGGTGAACTGGTAGTAAAACAGTAAAGGTTTTAGAATATTAAAAATTGGAAAATACCTCTAAAGTACACAGGTTGATTATCTGGACTTTGGGGGTATTTTTATGTAAATGATTAGGATTGTTATGATTACTGAAAAATATAATGTTGCATAATGATTGCAAATATGATTAAATGTAATTAAATATAGAAGCGGAAAAATATGGGAATATTTGAAATTGTGTGTGATTACTTAGGAAAGACTTAAAATCAATTTAAAATCCCGGAAAATAAATTATCAATAAAATAGTAATTAATATGTGTAATAAAAATATAATTTACATCGTTTTATTTGTATAAACAAATAAATAATTTTGATAGAGAGGAGGTATCATAAAAACAAAAAAACTCGCATCAATCAATTTTACAAGAAAACAGAAAACAAACTATAGGAGGAATAGGATATGAAGCAAAAAAAGTAAAAAAACTAACTAGCTTTTTATTAATTGTTGTTATTGTGATGAGTTGTTTTAACGGAAAAATTATAAAAGCAAATAACAGCAAAGAATTTATGAAAAGCTCAGAAAATGATTATCTTTCAGAGGATTATAATGAAGGAAGTGAAAAAACGGAGATTTTAACAAACCAACTAAAAAACAGTCAGATATTTGAATCACAATATATTGATAATGAAAAAAGAGAAAAGTTTTTTGAGTGTTTAAATAGTGGAGAGGAGATAGCTAAGAAGATTAATAAAGTAAAGGATAATAAATCCGTATTCAGAAGTAGTGTAAGAGAGGTATTGGATAAGTATTATTCTACTTCTAAGGAAAAAAGAGGAGAATTAAAAAACTTTATTAAATATATAGATAATACAGCAGATTATATAGTAAATAATTATGAAGAGGCAGAAGCTGAAAGGAATAATCAAGATAATTTGGATTATGAAACAGGAGAAGTTCTTGTATCATTTCCATATGGAACATCAAAACAAAAAATCGATGAGATAATGAAGAAAGAAACAACAGATTATGAAATAATAGATGATGGGAATGTACATATTAATCCCAATTTAGAAGATGATGAATTAGAAAGATTGGAAAAAATTGAGAATGAAAAAACTGATATAATAGTATCAGCACAAATAAAATTAGAAGATACTGTAAAAAGAGCAGAAGAAAAAATAGAAAAGTATAAAGAGGTTTTAAGAGCAACAAGTGACACATTATTTGAAGAAGATGGGTCAATAGGCAATGCAACTACAAATGACCCTAAATTCAATGAAGATATTCAGTGGAATCTTAAAAATATAAATATAGATAAAGCTTGGAATAAGTTTAAAACAATAAAGAAATTAAAACCTGTGAAAATTGCAGTAATTGATTGTGGAGTTAAGATTAACCATAAAGAAATAAAGTCGGTGCTGATGTTGGACAAATCAGTTGATATTACTCAAACTGTAAATGGAAAATATAAAAAGTTAGAATCATGTGTTGACAAAGTAGCAAATAACGGACAGTATACCGGAAAACATGGTACAGGAGTTACCGGCATATTAGCAGGCGTTGCAGGAAATGAGTATCAGGGGGCAGGAGTTGTCAGCATAGGAAATAATTCAAAATACAAAAATGCATTTAAAATAATGGCCATAAAATGTGATAAAAATGTAAAATTCAGACATATAACAAGGAAAGAATTATGCAAAGCAATAAATTACGCAGTTGAAAATGGTGCTGATATAATTAATATAAGTTATAGTGCTGAGAAAGAAAAATATGAAGATGAAGGCATATATAATGATTTAAAAAATACGATTAGAAAAGCAATAAAATCAGGATTAACTCCAAATGAAATATTGGAAAGACTTCAAAACAGAGCAACAAAAACGGTTGCTTCAAGATATAGAAAAGATAATAAAAAATTTAAAATGTTAAATGCTGGAAATGCGGTTGATTTAATGAAGGAGAATTAATATGAAAAGAATAGTGTGTATGATTATGGCAACGATTATAACAATATCATCAACGATGATAACAGATGCAGAGGGTATTAATTATAAAACATGTAACGGATTCAGATATAATGTAGATGGAAAAGAAATCAATTATTATGTAGGTAAAAAAACTACGGCTACCATTCCTGCAAAAATAGAGGGAGAAAAAGTAAGGGATGTGTTTTTGTATAAAGCTCCAAATTTGAAAAAATTAAAAGTTTCAAGGTATGTAAAAACTATAGTTGTAGCAAGAAACAAAAAATTAAAAAAAGTAACAATAGACAAAAAAAATAAATATTTATGTGTAAAACAAAAAACTATTCTAAACAAAAAGAAAACAAAAATGTTAAGTGCACTTGGAGGATACAAAGTGATAACTGTTCCTGACAGTGTTGAAAAAATAACTGTAGGTGCATTGGAAAACGTTAATTTTAAAAAAATAATATTTGGAAAAAATGTCAAAAAAATGAGTAGTTCTGTTTTTGGTGATGGTTATTTATGTAAAAATCTTAAAGAATTGATTTTTAAAGGAAATTTCTGCCCCAAAATAGAACCGGATACATTTTTTTTCCCTGGAAAAAAAGTATTGAAAATAACAGTTAAAAACGAAAAAATAGCAAAAGAATTATACGATCAATTAATAGATAAGCAGGATTTTCATGGAAAAATATATGTTGGAAAAAAATGTATATATGATCAGGTTTTTAAATATTTATTAAATAATAATTAAGTGTGAAGAAATCTTGAATAAAGTGATTTGTTTTACAAATTGTAAATTATAGCCTGATTTCTGGATGAGGAACCGTAGTTTATAAATAATAAAAATATAACGAAAGGAAGTTGAAGAATGATTAAGAAGATAATAGCAACTATTTTAGTAATGTCACTTACCTTATCATCAACATTGTTAGTATATGGAGAAGGGCACAATTATATAAAATACAAAAATTTCAAGTATGAAAAGACTTCATACAAAGAGATGACAGCATATTATTATGTAGGAAAGAATGCTAAAGGACAAATAGCAGAAAAAGTTAAAGGTATAAAAGTTAGAAGAGTTTATTTGAAAAAAGCAAAAAATTTGAAAGAACTTGAAATTTCAAGATATGTTTCGGATATTGATTTGGCTGGAAACAAAAAGTTGAAGAAGGTAAAAGTAAACAAAAATAACAAATATTTAAGTGTGAAAAACAATATGGTGCTGAATAAAAAACAGACAAAATTGTTAAGTGCATTAGGTGGATATACAGAATTTGAAATTCCTGACAGTGTGACATACATAGAAAGATATGCTTTTAACAGATCAAATACAAAGAAAATTGTTGTTTCGAAAAACATTAAAGAGTTAGATCAATGTGCATTTAATGGGGCAACTAAACTTACTGATATTTATTTGCAGGGTAACAACGTTCCAAAAATTGGAGAAGACTTATTATCTCCTAAAATTAAGCAAATAAATATTCATGTAAATAATGAAAGTGTTGTAGAAAATTTATTAAAAGAAATAAATGGAAAAACAGAAGCTACAATATGTGTGTATGTTGACAATAGATTAATAACTACAAAAGAACCTTACAGCGTTTATACAAGTGGAAATTTTAAGTACAAACTTTCAGCATATGGCGCAACTATATGTGGTTACACAGGAAATGAAAGTACAATAAATATCCCTGAAAGTCTGGATGGCAATAAAGTAGAAATGATCAGTAGTCTTGACGGTGCAAGAGAAAATATAAAAACAATTGTTGTACCAAAATATGTTAGCGTGATTGATGAAAATCTTAAAGTTGAGAAATATCATATTTCTCCGGATAATAAAGAATTTTCATCTGTCGATGGTGTAGTGTTTAACAAAGATAAAACGCGGTTATTAATTTATCCAAAGGAAAAGAAAGATATTAATTATACAGAACCATCAACGGTTACCACAAGTTTTGGAGCAAATCAAAATGGATATGTAAAAAGTTGGAAAATTTCAGACAATAAAAAAAATAATGTAATTGAAAGTAAAGCATTCTATAACTGTGCAGGTTTAGAAGAAATAGTTATACCTAAGAACATTAAAATTATTGGTCCATGGAGTTTTGCAAAATGTAAAAAACTAAAAAATATAAAATGGCATGACAACATACAAAGTATAGATGAGAATGCATTTGAAAACGATGTTTTGCTTTCAAAAATAAAATTGCCGGTTAATACATTAAGAATTGGCAAAAATGCTTTTTCAAATTGTGGATTAATTAGTGTTACATTGAATAAAAGACTTAATAATATTGCAGAAAATGCATTTGCAAACAATAATTTACGTAAAGTAAAAGTTCCGGATTCTGTTGAAAGAATGAGCACAAAAATTTTTGATAAAAAAACAAAAGTGGTAAAATCAGAGTATTTGGAAAAAGATAAAACCGGAAAGAATTATTGTGCAAAAATACATATTGTGAAAAATAATAAAAAATATAAGTACAATAGTTGTGATGTAACAAGAATCAGCGGAAAAAGAAAGTTAACTGTTAGAAAAGGCAAATCAAAGAAAATAATTACAAAAGCTACTATTAATAACAATGTAAAAGGTATGGTAAAAAATCAAATTTTAAATTACATATCTTCTGATAAAAATGTAATAAAAGTTTCAAAAAATGGAAAAATCAAGGCACTAAAAAAAGGCTCAGCAGTAGTGACTGTTACATTGCGTACTGCACCGGAAAGTTATATCATAAAAGACTTCACATATGAGAATATAATAATTGCTGGAAAAAAAGCAGTAAAGAAAAGCTATAAAATTAAAATTACAGTAAAATAAATATAAGTTGAAAATCTCTCGAATTTTCCACCCTTACCAACTACATTAATGTTGGAATATGTGGAAGATTTGGGAGATTTTTGATTTTTTTCAATTTACAAATTGATAGGTATAGATATCTTAAAATTTGATAAAGTAAATATTTAATAATCCAACTGGTAAAACAAATTTCTCAGTACAGTTTAAATAAATACTAACAGGTATTGACAATAGTAATACATAATACTACAATAACATATGAACAATTATTCATATGTTTCAAGAAAGGAGACTGTAATGCCGGAAGAGATAGAAAGCTGTTGTGGTGAATATCATCATGACAATATTGAAAAAATGACTGACACAATGCCTGATGAGGGAACATTGTGTGATCTTGCAGAGTTTTTTAAGGTTTTCGCTGATTCCACTAGAATTAAAATTTTATATGCATTAGCAGGCAGTGAACTTTGTGTATGTGATTTGTGGCAGGGACTTGGACTTACACAATCCGCTGTGTCTCATCAACTTAGAATATTAAAACAGATGCGACTGGTAAAGTATAGAAAAGAAGGGAAAACTATATATTATTCTTTAGATGATGACCATATCCAGTCAATTTTAAATGGCGGTTTAGAGCATGTAATGGAATGAACACAAAAATAGAATTAACGAAAAAATAAAAAATTTAGGAGGAAAAGAGATGAGCTTTTTAGAAAAGAAAAAACATAAAAATCAATGTTGTAATCATGAACATGGTCATAACGACGATTGCTGTAATCATAAGCACAATCATGAACATAATCAGCATGACCATGACTGCTGTGAACAGGAACACCACGACCATCATCAAGACCATGACGGATGCTGTTGTGGACATGAACATGGACACAGTCACGGACATGGCTGCGATTGCTGTGAAGATGGTGTAGAGATTGAAAAGAACAAAACAATTGCAGGTGTAGTTGTATTTCTTATTGCATTTGTTTTATTTGAGTTTAATATTTTTGAAAAATTGGGACTGTTTACATCAGTTAGTAAAGAAACAATGGACACAGTTGAGTTAATAGTGTTTTTACTGATATATTTGCTTTCAGCAAGGGATATAGTTATAAATGCCATAAAGAATCTGTTCAAAGGAAAAGCACTGGACGAACAGTTTTTGATGTCAGTGGCCAGTCTTGGAGCATTCTTTGTTGGAGAATATCCTGAAGCATGTGCAGTTATGTTATTCTACATGGTTGGTGAATTATTCCAGGATTACGCCGTAGACAAATCAAGAGATTCCATTACAGAATTAATGGATATAAGACCTGATTATGCCAATATTTTAAGAAAAGACGGAACTATTGAAAAGATAGATCCTGATAAGGTAAAAGTTGGCGATACAATTATTGTAAAGCCGGGCGAAAAAGTTCCACTTGACGGAACAATTATTGAAGGTAACGGCACACTTGATACAGCAAGTCTTACAGGCGAAAGCCTTCCAAGAGAAGTTGTACCACAAGATCCTGTTATCAGTGGCTCTATTAGCATTAGTGGCGCATTGACAATCAAAGTTACAAAAGCATTTGGTGAATCAACAGTTTCAAAGATTTTGGAACTTGTGGAAAATGCTAGCAGCAAAAAAGCAAAAACAGAAAGATTTATTACAAGATTTGCAAAAATTTACACTCCAATAGTAGTTGGAGCAGCTGTTGCCATAGCAATTATTCCACCAATTATTAATGTAATCTTGGGCGCAAGCATTACAGACTTTTATGGCGTATGGAATGATTGGATTTACAGAGCTTTAACATTCTTAGTTGTTTCATGCCCTTGTGCATTGGTTATTTCAGTACCACTTTCTTTCTTTGCAGGCATTGGTGCTGCATCAACAAAAGGTGTATTGGTAAAAGGAAGCAACTATCTTGAGATTATTGCAAACTGTGACACAGTGGTATTTGATAAGACAGGAACTCTTACAGAAGGTGTATTTCATGTAAGTAAAATAAATTCAAAAGTTGACGAAACTGAATTTTTTAAGGTTGCATCAATTGCAGAGATGTATTCAAATCATCCTATTGCAAGTCTGATAAAAGAAGAATTTAAGAAACGTGACAAGGTAGCTTTTGAACAGTTAGAAGGAAGACAGAAGGAAATTTCTGTGGAAGATATTCACGGAAAAGGTATCAGGGCTACATTAGACGGTAGTGAAATTTTAGCAGGAAATAGCAAACTTTTAAAACAGTTTAACATTGTTTATGAAGATACAAATGAAGTTGGAACAGTTGTTTATGTTGCAGTAGACGGACAGTATTTAGGATATGTTGTAATAGAAGACAGAGTAAAGGCTACATCAAAAGAAGCAATAGAAAACCTTAAAAAAATGGGTGTAAAACATACTGTAATGCTGACAGGTGATAAAAAGGAAATTGCAGAAAAAATTGCAAAGGAACTTGGACTTGATAAGGTATATGCAGAGTTACTTCCGGGTGATAAAGTAAATCATGTGGAGCAGTTACTAAAAGAAAGCAATTCATTGGCATTTGTAGGTGATGGTGTAAATGATGCACCGGTACTTGCAAGAGCTGATGTTGGTATTGCAATGGGTGCCATGGGTAGTGACGCAGCAATTGAAGCAGCAGATATTGTACTTATGGATGATAACCCTAAAAACATATCAAAAGCAATGAAGATTGCAAGAAAGACCATTGGAATTGCAAAACAAAATATTGTTTTTGCATTGGCAATTAAAATATTGGTATTGATTTTGGCAGCAATTGGTATTGCATCAATGTGGGCAGCAGTATTTGCAGATGTTGGTGTATGTGTAGTTGCAATTCTAAATGCAATGAGAGCAGGAAAATAGAATAATTTTAAATAGACTTTCATAAATATTATTAACAGGTATAAGGTTGGTAATGTGTGAAAAAGTTGAATTTGAAATTATTTGTTTTGCTTGGTACAATAGTTATTGTGTTTTGTATAGTGATAAACATAAAAAATAATAACAGACAGGATAGACAGCAGGAAACATTTGAAAATGTAGTCAGGGCTTCCGCTCAGGTTAAAAGACCTAAAGTAGCCATTACTTTTGATGATGGTCCAAGCACTGTTTACACTAAGATACTGTTAGATGGATTAAAAGAACGTGGTGTAAAAGCTACGTTCTTTTTGACTGGTCAGGAAATTCAGTACAGCAAAGATGTGGTAAAAAGAATGGCAAAGGAAGGCCACATTATTGGAAATCACACCTATACTCATGTTGACCTTAAAAAGACTAACTACAAAAAGGCTATAAAAGAAATTGAAGATACAAACAATGCCATAAAGGAAATAACAGGGAAGAAACCTAAATACATACGCCCTCCTTATGGAGATTGGGATGAGAGAATATTTAAAGAAACAGATATGTCTATAGTTTTATGGAGTGTAGATCCTGAAGACTGGAAGGACCAAAATGCGTCAATTGTGGCAAGACGTGTTATAAAAAATACAACAGATGGTGATGTTATTTTACTTCACGACATATTTAAAACATCTGTAAATGCAGCATTTATTATAATAGACAAACTGCAAAGCCAAGGGTATGAATTTGTTACCATTGACAAATTAAACAGTAAAAAGGTAATTGAAAAATCAAGGTATAATTAAAAAGCGTTAGTGACAAGTTAGCAATTAAATATTGAGTTTTATTATAAGGCAAAGTATAATTTAATTAAATATAAGTTACGGAAATTATTGGAAAAACTTAAGATTTTGTATGGTTAAACAGTAAAGGAGGTAAGTGATAAAAAGCAAGTAAAACAAATTAGTAGCAGTTAGAAAATGTTGGTTAATCGAAAGGAGGAGACCACTAGTAATTGAATGAAATTAGTGGCGTATGAACTATGAAGAAAATATTAAAAATAAGTTTGGTTGTATTGGCAGTTACAATGATGGTAACATCATTTTACAATTTTAGAACAGAGGCAAAAACAAAAAATAAAGTTACATATACTTTAAAAAAGGGAACTTTAACAATTAAAGGCAAAGGAAATATGCCTAAAAAAATGGTGTTTAAAGGCAATAAAAAAATAAAGAAAGCTGTAATAAAAAATGGAGTTACTTCAATTAACAAGAGTGCTTTTGAAAACTGTAAAAATCTTAAAACAGTAAAAATTGGAAAAAGCGTAACAAAAATCGGGAAAAAAGCTTTTTATCGTACTAAAATTAAAAATGTAACAATACCAAAAGCAATCAAAACAATTAATAAAGATGCTTTTGGACTATGCACAAAATTAACAACAGTAACAATGCCCGGGAAAAAGATTGATTGTAATTCTACAGCTTATGCAGAACCATCGTTTTTGCCACATGTTAAAACAATTAGATTTACTACAAAACTAAATATAAAGGCAGTAACATTATATGACACAGATAATTATGTTGTGTATAAAAAAGATCCAAAATACACTAGCATAACAGGGATAATTTATACTAAAGACAAGAAGACTACAGTAAGATTACCAAATAGAAAAAATATCACTATTGCAGACGGATGTACTGAATTTACAATGGAATCATTATTATATTCTGTGTACCAGGGTGGAGGAAATTTTATTTACAATTGTTATAACGTAAGAACACTTGTGTTACCAAAGACAATAAAGAAAATCTCTAAAGGCAAAGGATTTGAGGTAGATTATTCAAATTTAGAAAATTTGTATTATTTGAAGTTACAAAATGTTATTGTAAAGAATAAGGATTTAAGCGAACAGGATATAAAAACATTTACAACTCCTTTTGAAATGGAATTTATTACAAGTTATGTTAAATCTGAAAAAGGAGATAACACCATTACATTGGTTAAGAAAAACAAATAAAATTTAGATAAATAGAGAGAACCATTCACAATGTTGACTGAACAGTAGCCAAAGTGAATGGTTTTTCTATTTTATTAGTATAATGGTTTTAATTAGGTAATTGAAAGTCAGTCTGTTCTGACAGAAACCAAAGATCTGAAAGCGGTCATTGAATATGTTAGAAATCTTTCCTATACAGATTCTGAAAAAATTTT
>OJUG01001535.1_pt1 | contig 28898 bp, 26 predicted proteins | sample 1599841 | NCBI WGS metagenome assembly OJUG01 (sample SAMN04168659, study PRJEB22393) | human gut metagenome | biome: human gut microbiome; feature: stool | host: Homo sapiens | collected 2014-05-12 | reverse complement strand
GGAGCAGACGATGATGGCGGCGTCGGCCACCCGCAGGGCCTCGATGACCTCACCGGAGAAGTCAAAGTAGCCGGGGGTGTCCAGCACGTTGATCTTGCAGCCCTTATACTCCACGGGCACCACGGCGGTGGAGATGGAAAACTGGCGGCGGACCTCCTCGGGGTCGAAGTCGCAGACGGTGTTCCCGTCGCTGACCTTGCCCAGCCGGTCGATGGCGCCGGTCTGATACAGCATGCTCTCTGCCAGGGACGTCTTTCCGTTTCCACCGTGGCCCAGCAGGCAGACGTTGCGGATATTTTGCACGGAATAGCTCATAGTCGTTTCCTCTCCTTACATTTGGGTTCCAGGGCTCCCTTGACCGCCGTCAACAGGCCCCATCGGCGGACCGCCGGACTGCCGGGCAGAGCGCCGGCAGGTCAAACCGGCCCGCATCGAAAGCGCCGCCGTTTTTTGCGTCACTGTCTTAGTCATTATATCTCAAGCATCGCGGATTGACAACTGATTTTTTATAAAAAACGCAAATTTTCCCGGAGCGCCGCCGGCCGCCATCCAGCCCCTGGCCCGGGGGAGGGATGCGGCCGGAAAAAAAGCGCCCCTTTTTTCCGGCAAAAGGGGGAAAACGGCGGCAGAGGATATCTTTGGCTTGTGCTTTTGGGAAAAGTAGGGTAAGATAGGCTCTGCTTCGGGGACGCCCCGGGAGCTCTCACAGGAGGGAATGGAATGAAACGACTGCTGCACATTTTCTGGGTCTTTTTTCAGATTGGCCTGTTCACCATCGGCGGGGGGTATCCCATGCTGCCCGTCATCCAGCGCCAGGTGGTGGATGTCCAGGGCTGGATGACCGACGAGGAATTTTTGGACGCCCTCTCCCTGACCAACAGCCTCCCCGGCCCCCTGGCCACCAACTCGGCCACCTTCGTGGGCTACCGCATTGCCGGCGTTCCCGGCGCGGTGTCGGCCATCTCGGGGGCGGCGGCGCCCAGCGTCATCATCATCCTGATCATCGCCATGGTCTTTCAGAACATCGTGGAGTATCCCCTGGTCCAGGCCGTGTTCAACGGGGTCCGGCCGGCGGTGGCCGCCCTCATCCTCTACTCCCTGGTGAAGCTGGGGAAGTCGGCCCGCATCGGCGCCTATTTCAACTGGCTGGTGGCCCTTCTGAGCTTTGGGGCCATCGCCCTTTTTGACCTCCACCCCATCCTGGTGGTGGTCTGCGCAGCCCTCTACGGCCTGTTCGTCCGGAACGCCGTGGTCCGGGCTGTGGACGCCGGAAAGGCCGGAAAGGGGGAGGACTGATGCTCTCCCTACTGCTTGAGGTCTGCTTCTCTTTCCTGAAGGTGGGGGCCTTCTCCTTTGGCGGCGGGTACGCCGTCCTGGCCTTTATCCAGCGGGAGGTGGTGGACACCCACGCCTGGATCTCCCCCAGCGACTTCGTCAACATCGTGGCCATCGCGGAGATGACCCCCGGTCCCATCGCCGTCAACTCCTCCACCTTTGTGGGCTATAACCTCTTCGGCATCGGGGGCGGGGTGCTCTGCTCGGTGTGCACCCTGGCCGTCCCCTTCGCCCTCTCCCTGGTGGTGGCCATTTACTTTACAAAATTTAAGGACAACGTCCACCTGAAGGACGCCCTGGCCGGCATCCGGCCGGCGGTCATCGGCCTCATCGCCGCCTCCTGCCTCTCGGTGGCCGAGATCTCCCTCACCAGCCTTCTGAGTCTGGCCTTTTTTGGGGTGGCCCTCCTGCTGGTGTGGAAATGCAAGGTCAGCCCCATTCTCACTCTGGTGGCCTGCGGCGCCCTGGGGGGCGTGGTCTACGGCGCGGTGCTCCCGGCCCTGGGGCTGTAAGCTCCGCCCGGGAAAAAGGGGAGGCCCCCGCCTTTCGGCGGGGGCCTCAGAAAAGAAAGAGAGAAGAGAGAGGAGGAAAGGAATCAGAGAAACATCTATTTGAAAACACATTGCTGTGTTGTTGCTTGTCTGCCCCACAGCCGGGAGGCAGTGGTTTGCGCTGGTGTCTTGCTGTGAGTATAAGATACCACACCCCGGGAGGAAAAGGTTGGCGGAACTTTGAACAAGCTTTGAAAATTATGTGAACGATGAAGCCGCCCCGGTCCTCGCGGTGAGGACCGGGGCGGCTGGTATGCCGGGACGGGGAAATAGGGACAAAACGCCCTCAGTTCCCGCTGGGGAAGAAGGGGGCCAGGGCGGCGGCCACGCCGCTGACCGGCATGGTCTGGAGGACGATGCGGCCGGGCCCGGTGACCACCGTGTTGAAGAAGCCCTCGCCGCCGAAGAGGCCCGCGCCCAGCCGCTGGTTGAAGTGGATGGACAGCTCTACTCCCGGCACGGCGGCCAGAAAGGCACTCTTCTGGAGGATCATATCGTGGCCGGGAGTGATGGCGATCTCCTTGATCTGGCCGGGGAAGCTGGAGCCGAAGGCGATCATCCCGGCGCCGTGAGCGGTGTAGATGTTCTGGAACATACTCTCACCGGAGAACATTTTAGAGAACATCCGCCCCAGTCCACCGCCATGGGTCTGCATCTCCATATTAGGGCTCATCCAGACCATGGAGCCACGCTCCGTGACCATCTGCTCGCCGTCTTCCAGCTGACAGATCACCACGGGGAAGGGAGTGCCTTTGATTTCATAACGCATGGTGGTATCCTCCTTACGATTTTCCGGCAGAGAAGGGAAGAACCTCCGCCGTGTGTTTTCTGGTATGCCTCCAGTATAGCAGAGAAACGGAACGAAAGGAAGAAGAAAATATACCCGAAGCCTTACACTTTGCAAGAAGCGGCTCAGGACTCCGTCGTCTCCGGCTCCTTGCGGAGGGTCTTGACGAAGCAGAGAAAGTACACCAGATGTTCTGTCTGCCGCGCCGACAGCGTGCTCCATTTTGCGGGCATCCTTGGCAGCGGTGCCTCGCTGACGCCCAGCCGGATGAGAAAATCCCGGAGCATTTGATTTTATTCGTAGATGCTCTGAGCGACCCCGGTCCCCAGAGCCGTCAGATGGATGGTCTTGGCTGGCGCTGCCTCGCAGAGAGGCGTTGCCCATGGAATACTGCTGCGGATTGCTGGCGTTCTTGATGTGCTCCCGGAAGAGAAGAAAGGGGAAGGAGTAGCAGCCGTCGGAGAGACGGCGTCACAGGACAGCCCCACGGAACTGCTTCTGGTCCCGCAGCTCATACTTCACCCGGTAGCGCTCCTCCGTGGCCCGGACGGCCTCCATGGTGCTGTCAGAGCAGTAAAGCGCCCAGTAAAAGGAATCCCGCTGGGCACTCTCCAAGTCCACCTCCCCAGAGAAGGGGTGCAGTGCGCTGGTGGATGCGGCCAAGGTGGTGACGAAGCTGGAGCGCATCGAGTATGTGGAGGACCCGCATCTGGGCAAGGGCTCCTACTGCGTGGTGGAGATGCACGCAGACGTCGGGGCGTGCAGCGTGCCGGACTACGCCGTCATCAAGCTCTCCCGCCACATCGTGCAGGGAGAGAGGCCGGACACCATCGTCCGGGGGATCGACGAGGCCATCCAGGCGCTGCCGGAGGGGTATGACACGGTGTGTACGGACGGGATATTCTCTCAGGGGGAGTGGCAGCTGCTGTCCATTGCACGGGCCGCAGCGGCAGACCCCACTGTGCTGCTGCTGGATGAGATCACCGCCAATCTGGATGCCGAGACGGAGGCCCGTGTACGGGAGGCCCTGCGTCAGGCCTCCCGTGGGCGCACCGTCCTCTCCGTTTCCCGCCGCATCTATGAGAGTCTTGGCGGCGGGACTGTGGAGATCCGGCCCCAAGGACAGTAAATGCCGGGAGTGCAGCCCCGGAGGCCATGGGGCCTCCGGGGCTGTAAAAAACCGGGGAAAGAAACGGTTGACAGTGCCGATGGGTTCTGCTATGATGGGCTGTGGTCAAAAAAGACCTATTTCAGCCATCAACGGAGGTGAATGTTCATGGATAGCTGCGGAAGTACAGGACGAAGCCGGGTATGCGGCCCGCAGAGACACAGACACAGACACAGGGTGTGGTCATCCATGGACAGGAGCTGACCGCATTCTACTTTGTCGTGTCCTCCTGCACCGCACCGGAGACGTCTTGCTGTGGCAACTATCTCTGAGGCGGTGTATTTTTGCGCCCATTTTGCCCAAAGTAGCGTCAAAGGAGGACAAGAATATGATGAACAGAATGGTAAACAAGGAGTTCGCACAGGAAATCGCAGCGGTCATCCGCACGGCCCAAAACGGGGACCGTCTGCCGGAGCTGCTGAAGCACTATCACCAGCGGGATGTGGCCAAGGCCGTCACCCTGCTGACGGATGCGGAGCGGGCGCGGTTGTTCCGGCAGCTGGACGCCCGGACGCTGGCAGAGATATTCCCCTATCTGGACGATGCCTCCCGCTTCCTGGCGGAACTTCCGACGGATCTGGCGGCGGCGGTGATCACCGACATGGACACGGCGGATGCGCTGGATATGCTGCGGGAGCTTCCGGCGGAGAAGAAGCAGGCTCTAGCCGCCCATCTGGACGACGACACCCGGAAGGATGTCCGGCGGCTGCTGGCCTTTCATCAGGAGGAGATCGGCAGCCGCATGAGCGGCAATTTCGTCTGCATCCCGGACACACTGACCGTCTGCGGCGCCATGAACGAGCTGGTGCGGCAGGCCGGTGAGCACGACAATATCTCCACGCTGTATGTGGTGGATGGCAGCGGCGTCTTTGCCGGGGCCATCGACCTGAAGGATCTGATCATCGCCCGTGAAAACGATCCGCTGAGCGGGATCATCCGCCGCAGCTATCCCTATGTGTTGGCCCATGAAAAGGTGGAGGACTGCATCGACCGGATCGCAGAGTATGAGGAGGATTCCCTGCCGGTGCTGACGGAGGACGGAAGGATCGCCGGTATCCTCACCGCTCAGGATCTGGTGGAGCTGGTGGATGACGCCATGGGCGATGACTACGCCAAGCTGGGCGGCCTGACCTCGGAGGAGGACCTCCGGGAGCCTGCCGCCGTCAGTATGAAAAAGCGTCTGCCGTGGCTCATCGTGCTGCTGTTTCTGGGCATGGGCGTCTCGTCGGTGGTGGGCATCTTCGAGTCCGTGGTGGCGGTGCTGCCCATCGTCATCTGCTTCCAGTCGCTGGTGCTGGATATGGCGGGCAACGTCGGCACCCAGTCGCTGGCCGTCACCATTCGTGTCCTCATGGACGAGAACCTTACCCTGAAGGAGGAGCTGGCCCTGCTGGGCAAGGAGATGCGGGTAGGTCTTCTCAACGGCGGGTGCCTGGGACTCATGGCGCTGGCGGTTTTAGGGGTCTACATCCATGTGTGCAAGGGCTATGCGTGGGGGCCGGCTTTTCTGATCTCCGGCTGCGTTGGGGTGTCGCTGGTGGTGGCCATGGTGATCTCCAGCCTTGTGGGGACGATGGTTCCCATGCTGTTTCATAAGATCCACATCGATCCGGCGGTGGCCTCCGGCCCGCTGATCACGACGGTCAACGATCTGGTGGCCGTGGTGACCTACTATGGACTGGCCCTGCTGTTTCTGGTGAATGTGTTCCATCTGTGAAAAAAGAAGTACCCCTGTAACCTGACGGTTACAGGGGTACTTGCCATAACGCAACACGATCCGCATGGAGGTATACGCTTTTTTTCGCAACTGCCCGCAGGGACAGATACTGCCAGTCGTTCTGACTGCTGCGATCCGGATTGACGTTGGCGATCTCCTCGCCCTCCGCACCATCCGAATACTAAAAACGCAGCACGATCCCGAATCTGCGGCTTGTGCCGGAGGTCAGCGGCACGGAATCACCTTTGGCCCAGCATCCTGATGCATGGACATCTCCAGCGCTGCCGGAAATAAGAATGCTTTGATAAGCCTGTCTGATAGAACTACTCCCAGTGCTCTCCATTTTTCCCGGATTCTACCCAATCCTGCATTCTGAACATGATGCCCTTGTTCTTATTGATCTCATACCATGTCTGGACAATATGGGCGATATATCGTTTTCCGCCCTGATTCACAGCCTGATGAACTTCTACAGCGGCACCACACAGGCCGGGGACAACAAATTTGTCTCCCTGATGCTGGTCTGTGCCCGCCACATGGCGAAGGCGGGCACTCAGTGGGGCTGCAAGAGATACATGAACATGAAGCATTTGGAGGCGGCTCTGGATGACGTCTCTATTGCCGGCTGACTTCACTCAGCCGGAGCCTGCAAACAATTTTGCGCATAAATCTTGACGGGACCCCCACCCTTGTAAAGAGCCGATGTGGAGCAGACGCGGATAAGGTCCGCCCGTCGGGGCAAAAGGAAAAACGGCAGGCATCCTGCGATGCTTGCCGTTTTTCGTGGTACGCCCGACTGGATTCGAACCAGCGGCCTACAGAGTCGGAGTCTGTCACTCTATCCAGCTGAGCTACGGGCGCATATGTAGCAGAGGGAGACTTTCCCCCTTGCGACTAATTTATTATACCATCTTTTTCGGGAATGTAAAGAAGAAAACTGCACAAAAGACAAAAAAGATTGTTAAAAAAGTTGACAAGTTCTGGAATTTGGAGTACAATCCAGAAAGACGAAAACAAGCGGTAGGGGAAAGCGGGCTGCAGCCCGGCTCCTGCCGCCGGCAAAGAAGAAGGACGCATATGAAAAAACAAAAGGTCTCGGATGCGGTGATCCATCGTCTGCCCCGCTATTACCGCTATCTGGACGAGCTGCATAACAAGGGCGTGGTACGCATTTCCTCCAATTCGCTGGGGCAGAAAATGGACATCACCGCCTCTCAGATCCGGCAGGATCTCAGCTGCTTCGGTGAATTCGGTCAGCAGGGCTACGGCTATAACGTGGCAGAGCTGCGCTCGGAAATCGGCCACATTCTGGGCATCGACTCCGGCTACCGGCTCATTGTGGTGGGAGCGGGCCATCTGGGCCATGCGCTGCTGCAGAACTTCGACTTTCAGAAGGTGGGCTTTCAGGTGGATACCGCCTTCGACGTGTCCCCGGCGCTGATCGGTACCAAGATCCACGACGTGACCATCCGGCCCATGGAGGAGCTGGAACACTATGTGGAGGAGTACCACCCCAACGTGGCGGTGCTGACAGTGCCTCAGAGCGTGGCCCAGCCGCTGGCGGACCGGCTCATTGCCCTGGGAGTGAAGGGCTTCTGGAACTTTACCAATGTGGAGCTCTCCACCCAGACCAAGGGGGTATTCTTCGAGGACATCCACTTTGTGGATACCCTCCTGACCCTCAGCTACCGTATCTCCCGGCCGGAGGAACTCTATTAAGGGGCGGATCATACTATGGAATGAGACCTGCGGGTCCAATTTTCATAGGAGGTCACGTTCTTATGTGCAATCAGAACTCCTGCTTCGGCGGCTGCGGCTGCTGGATCATCATCGCCATCATCATCCTGTGCCTGTTCTGGGGCGGCAACGGCTGCGGCTGCGGCAACACCCAGAATAACAACGGCTGCGGCTGCGGCTGCTGACCGGGCGGCCCCATAGGGGGCAGCGGAACACATGAAAAGGACGCCTCCGGCCACGCCGGGGGCGTCCTTTTGTGCAGAGATCGTACCATCGATGAGCAAGGAAAAAAGCGCCGGAAGGACACGCTGTCAGGCGTGCTTGCGCTTGCCCGCCGAGAGGATAAAAGCAGAACAACGCCGGTGCTTGCTGACAGCAGACACCGGCGCTGTTTCATGTTCGGTCGTTACTCACCGAAGTTGTTCTGGATCAGAGATACCAGAGCATCCACGGCTTCCTTTTCATCAGAGCCGTCAGCGATGAGGGCAATGTTGGTTCCCTTCACAATACCCAAGGACAGTACGCCCAGCAGACTCTTGGCGTTGACCCGGCGCTCTTCCTTCTCCACCCAAATGCCGCTCTTGAACTCGTTGGCCTTCTGAATGAAATACGTAGCGGGACGTGCGTGCAGCCCCACCTCATTCTGAACGGTAATTTCCTGCGTATACATCAAACCAGCACTCCTTTATTCGCAGTCATCAAGCCGACTGCTACACATACTATTATAACGGATAACGGGGAGAAAGCAATATTCAATCCCACAAAAATTTGTGGCGATTGCAGAGAATCCAAGAAAAAATTCGTCGTTCTACACGAAAGCGGCTTATTTCAGCTCCACCACGGTGACACCGGCCTCACCCTCGCCGTAGCGGCCCAGCCGGAAGCTTTTGACGGCCTTGTTACGCTTGAGGATCTCGTGGACGGCCTTTCGCAGAGCGCCGGTACCCTTTCCGTGGATGATGGTGACGGTGCCCAGCTTGGCCATGACGGCACTGTCCAGATAGTTTTCCACCACGCTCTCGGCCTCCAGCGTCTCATAGCCCCGGATATCCAGCTCCGAGGAGGCACGGGACACGGTGTTCAGGGTGGCGGCGGAGGGACTGGGTGCGGGTTTGGACTTCTTGGGAGCACCCTCCAGCAGGCGCACCTGCTGGGCCTTGACGGTCATCTTCATGCGGCCCGCCTGCAGCAGCAGGGTGCCGTCGCCGTTGACGGCCAGCACCGTGGCGGCCATCTTCACGCCGGGCAGCTCCACCTGATCGTCCACGGCGATGGGCCGGGGCGGCGTATAGGCAGGCTCCTGCTCCTCGTCCCGCAGGTGCAGCTGCTCCTCCGCCGTTTTCAGATGGTGGCGCACGGCGGCCTTGGCGTCGTTGAGGGCCTGCACGTTGGCCTGCTTCTGCTGCTCCTTCCGCAGCTGATCCAGCTGGGCGAAGATCTCCTCCGCCTGCTGCTGGGCCTGCCGGACGATGCGCTTGGCCTCAGCCTCTCCCTTGGCCCGTGCGCTTTCCTTGCCCTTTTCCATCTGCTCCCGGAAGGTCCGGGCCTTCCGGGCGTCCTCCTCCCGCTGCCGCCACAGTCGGTCGGCCTCGTTCTGGGCCTTCTCCAGCCGCTGGCGCTTCTCCTCCAGCTGGGTCAGCACGTCCTCGAAGCGAACGGAGTCGCTGTCCATCTGGGCCTGTGCCGCCTGAATGACAGACTCATCCAGCCCCAGCCGCCGGGAGATGGCGAAGGCGTTGGACTTACCGGGGATGCCGATGAGGAGCCGGTAGGTGGGCCGCAGGGTCTGTACGTCGAACTCGCAGCTGGCGTTCTCCACCCCCGCCGTGGTCATGGCGAAGGTTTTCAACTCGGCATAGTGGGTGGTGGCGGCGATGAGAGCCCCCTGATTCCGGGCCTCCTGAATGATGGCGATGGCCAGAGCCGCACCCTCCACCGGGTCTGTGCCGGCGCCCAGCTCGTCGAACAGCAGCAGACTGTGGTCGTCCACTTCCTTCAGGATCCGGACGATGTTGGACATATGGGCCGAGAAGGTGGACAGGCTCTGCTCGATGCTCTGCTCGTCTCCTACGTCCGCCAGCACCCGGCGGAACACCCGCACGGCGCTGCCGCCGTCGGCGGGGATGTGCAGGCCGCACTGGGCCATCAGGCTCAGCAGGCCAATGGTTTTCAGGGTCACGGTTTTGCCGCCGGTGTTGGGGCCGGTGATGACCAGGGTGTCGAACTGCTCACCCAGCTCCACGGTGATCGGCACCGCCTTGGCCTGATCCAGCAGAGGATGCCGGGCCCGGCGCAGGGTGATGCCGCCCCGGCGGCGCACCTCCGGGCGGCTGGCGTTGAGCTGATAGCTCAGCTGCGCCCGTGCAAAGATCACATCCAGCTGCACCAGAATGTCGTAGTCCCAGAGGATGTTCTCCATCTGGCCGGCACACTCAGCAGAGAGCTGGCGCAGGATACGGTCGATCTCCTTCTGCTCACGGGCCTCCAGCTCCTTGAGTTCGTTGTTGGCCTGCACCACGCCCATAGGCTCCACGAACAGCGTGGCACCGGAGGAGGAGATGTCGTGGACCAGACCCGGCAGACTGCCCTTGCACTCGGCCTTCACCGGCACCACGAAGCGGCCGTCCCGCTGGGTGATGAGGGCCTCCTGCAGGACCTTGGCATAGGAGGGGGAGGAGATGATGCGCTGCAGGATCTGCCGGCCCTTGGTGGCCGCCAGCCGCATTTTCCGGCGGATATCCGCCAGCTCGCTGCTGGCGGTGTCGGCAATGGTCTCCTCGTCCAGAATGGCGGAGCGTATCTTATCCTCCAGATAGCGGTTGGTGTGCAGAGAGGAGAACAGCCGGTCCAGCACCGTGGCCTCCCCCTGCCGCTGGGCGTCGTATTCGCTGACCCGGCGGCTGGCGGTCAGTACGCCTGCCACATCCAGCAGTTCACGGGTGTTCAGCATACCGCCGTGGTCGGCACGGGTCAGGGCGGCGGATACATCCTTGACCCCGGAGAAGGAGGGGCTGCCGTGGAGACCCAGCCGCTCCTTGGCGGCGTCGGTCTCATTCAGCAGATGCAGCACCTCCTGCGTGTCTGTGGCGGGAGTCAGGCGCAGGCACCGCTCCTTGGCGGCGTCGCTGACCGCCTTAGCCGCCAGCTTTTCCAGCACCGCCGGAAGCTCCAGCGTGCGGATGGATTTTTCAAACAAATCAGTCATATGTAGGTTCCTCTTGCGGCAAAATGGATTTATAGTAGTCCAGCGTCCGGAAGCTGCGCTCCAGCTGGACGGTGACATAGACCTCCGCCGCCTGCCCCAGCTGGCGCAGGGCGGGGGTATCCAGCGTGAAGCTGTAAAGCTTCTTGTCCGGGCAGTACAGCACGTGGCGCAGGGCCGCCAGAGCGGCGGGGGACAGGGGCATGGCCAGCCCGCCCTTTTCCCGGCAGGCGGCGCAGCATACCACCCCGTGGACAGCGTCCAGTACCGGATCCTCAGGCTCCGGCCGCCCGCACACGGCGCAGCCGTCCGCCAGAGGCTCGAAGCCCGACAGCGCCATGAGCCGCAGCTCGAAGGCGGGCTTTACCAGCTGGGGCGGCTTATGCAGGACACTGAGGGCGTACAGGGCATTCAGCAGCAGCCGCAGCAGCTGCGACGTGTCCTCCGCCTGTGCCGTGGCGTCTGTCAGATCGGCCAGATAGGAGGCAAGGCTCAGAGCCACGAAGTCCGTCCGCAGGCCGGTGAACAGCTCCAGCGTCTCCGCCTCGTCCAGCATGAACCACTGGCCCTTTTCGTAGATGGTCAGCTCCGAATAGGCCAGCAACTGACACGCCGCCGCCAGACGGCTGTTTTTCCGCCGGGCACCCCGTGCAATGAGGGAGATCTTCCCCCGATCCGGGGTCAGCACCGTCAGAATTTTGTCCGTCTCCCTGGTCACGGTCTCCCGCAGCACCAGTCCGGCGGTGACGATGGGTTGGTTTGGCATGATTCCTCCTCCCACCGGTGCAGCAGATACAGCTCCGGCGCTCCGGTCTCCAGAAAAAGATTCCAGTAATCGCACATGATCTCCACCCCCGGCATTAGCTTGCCGCCGCCGGGGCGAAACATGAGTGGTAAGTTTTAGGGTCGGCTCATGTTTCTAACGGGAATTACTGTTCGTTGTAGCCCTGTGAACGAATGAAATTCACATTGTCCCGCCAGTTTTCCTTGACCTTCACCCACGTTTCCAGATAGACCTTGGTACCCATGAACTTCTCGATATCCTGCCGGGCCAGCGTGCTGATGCGCTTGAGCATATCCCCGTGCTTGCCGATGATGATGCCCTTGTGGCTGGCCTTTTCGCAGTAGATGGTCACGTCCAGGTCGATGATGCCGGAGTCCTCCCGTTCGGTGAAGCGGGTCACCTCCACCGCCGTGCCGTGTGGGATCTCCTTATCCAGACACAGCAGCATTTTCTCCCGGATGATCTCGGCGCAGACCTGCTGATCCGGCTGGTCGGTGGTCATGCCGTCGGGGAACAGCTGCGGCCCCTCCACGGCGTACCGCTGCATCTGGGTCAGCAGATCCTCCAGACCGTCGCCGGTGCGGGCGGAGATGGGGATGATGGCGTCGAAATCCGGGTAGACCTCGCTGTATGCGGCGATGACCGCCAGCAGATCGTCCTTGCGCTCCACGGTGTCGATCTTGTTGATGCACAGTACGCAGGGCAGCTTCTCCTCCCGGATGCGCTGGAGAAGGATCTTCTCCGGCTCTCCCACGTGGGGGATGGGCTCCACCAGCAGCAGGGCGGCCTCCACACTGGCCAGACTCTCCCGCACCACCTTCACCATGTAGTCCCCCAGCCGGGAGCGGGCCTTGTGCAGGCCCGGCGTATCCAGCAGGATGAACTGGGTGTCGCCCCGGTTCACTACACCGTAGATGCGGTTTCTGGTGGTCTGGGGCTTGTTGGAGACGATGGCGATCTTCTCACCCACCAGGGCGTTGGTGAGACTGGACTTGCCCACGTTGGGCCGTCCGCACACGGTGAGCATAGCGGTTTTGGTGATGTTGTTTTTCTCGTTCATAAGGTGATCCTCAGCTTTCTGTGAGCAATTTTGTTATGTTACTTTTGATGGTAGTGTAAACTGGTAAGTGACAGAGTTCTGCCAGCACTCCTCGTTTGTCAGGTCCTCCCCGATCACCTCGCCGCCCATGCGCTCATAGAAGCTTCGGGCATTGAAATTTTCCGGAACACAGTGGCAGATGAAGGCGGTGGCATGGTGCTCCCGGCAATATGCACTCATGAAATCGAAGGCTTGCCGTCCGATCCCCTGCCGCTGGTATTCAGAGACAATATAAAGGGATTGCAGGGTGATCACATCGGCTTTATTTATCGTCAGATAGCCGATATTTTGCCGATCCTTTCGGATAAGGTACACGGAATATGCCGGGTGATGGACCCTCAGCAGTTCCATTTCCCTGTGCCGGTCCCAGTCAAATTCATCTATCATGGAATCGGGGTAGATGCCTCGGTATGTGGTGCTCCAGATCCTTTGCCGCAGGCCGATGATAGACGGTACGTCCTCTTCGGTTGCCTCGACAAACAGCTTATCCTCGGCCATGATGCAGCTCCTTCCGCAATTTCCGGTGATCCTCAGCTTTCTGTGAGCAATTTTGAATAGGGACAGGGAGAAATTTACTTCTCGTTTCATTCATCCGGCAGCTGCATGGTGTCATACCGCACGCCGCAGGCCGTGCAGACCCAGCCGCAGCTGCTTTTCTTGGCTTTTTTATGGAAATAGTCCAGCGGCCCGCCGCACAGCGGACAGGGCTGCGGCGTCTCCTGCCAGAGACTTTTCAGAAGGGACACGGCGTCCTCCCGGCGCCCCAGCCGGAGCCCGGTCAGAGCGGACCTTCTCACCGCTCCAGACCCAGTAGGGCCATGATGGCCTCCTCTCTGGCTCGCATCTGTGCCTTCATAGGCCCCTCGTCCAGATGGTCGTAGCCCAGCAGATGCAGCACCGAGTGGGTTACCAGATAGGAGAGCTCCCGCCGCTTGGAGTGACCGTACTCCCTGGCCTGCGCCGCCACCCGCTCCATGGAGAGTACCATGTCCCCCAGCGGGATAAGGCCCGTGCCGGGGTCGGCGTCCTCCGGGCCGGGCAGCTGGCCGGGGGTCAGTTCAAACTCCGGGAAGCTGAGTACGTCCGTGGGGCGGTCTACCTGCCGCATCTCCCGGTTGATCTCGTGGATGCCGTCGTCATCCGTCAGAAGCACGTCCACCTCGCAGGGAGCCGTGAGGCCCTCCGCCGCCAGCGCTGTGCGGATGGTCCGGCGGATCAGGGCGCAGTTGGCATCGTTGGCGGCGCCGGGTACATCGGCGGTGATGGGGATGTAGTGTGTCTTTCTCATTTGCGCTTCTCCTCGAATCGGGCGTAGGCCTCGATGATCCGCTGCACCATCACATGGCGCACCACGTCCTGCTGGGTCAGCTGGCAGATGCTGACGCCCTCCACACCCTTGAGAATTTTCATGGCGTCCTTCAGGCCGCTGGGCTTGTCCCCCGGCAGGTCGATCTGGGTGATGTCGCCGGTGATGACCATTTTGGAGCCGAAGCCCATGCGGGTCAGGAACATCTTCATCTGCTCCCGGCTGGTGTTCTGAGCCTCGTCGAGAATGATAAAGCTGTCATCCAGCGTCCGGCCACGCATATAGGCCAGCGGGGCCACCTCGATGTTGCCACGCTCCAGATATTTCTGGTACGTCTCCGCCCCCAGCATATCGAACAGGGCGTCGTATAGAGGCCGCAGGTAGGGGTCCACCTTGCTCTGGAGGTCGCCGGGCAGGAAGCCCAGCCGCTCTCCGGCCTCCACGGCGGGGCGGGTCAGGATGATGCGGTTGACCTGCTTGGCTCGGAAGGCGGCCACGGCCGCCGCCACCGCCAGATACGTCTTGCCGGTGCCGGCGGGCCCCACCCCGATGGTGACGGGGCTGTGGAGCACCGCCTGCACATACTGCTTCTGGCCGATGGTCTTGGGCTTGACGGGCCGGCCCTTGGAGGTGATGCAGATCACGTCCTGCGTCAGCTCTCCGATGCGCTCGGACTGGCCGCTGCGGCACAGGCCGATGACGTAGCGGACGTGCTGCTCGGTAATGGACTCCCCCTTGCCGGAGAGGGTCAGCAGCGCCTCCACTGCCTTGGCAGCCATCATCACCTCCTCTGGCTCCCCGGAGATCCGCAGCTCCCCGTCACGGTTCACCACCGTCACATGGAATTCCGCCTCCAGAAGCCGGATATTTTCATCAAACGAGCCGAACAGATTGATGGCCTCCTCCATTCGCTCGATGCTTACACGCTGTTCCATACGGGACAAGCCCCCTTATCTCTGTGTAGTCTCCGTTTCCGGCAGTGTCACGGTCTGGCCGATCTGCTCCAGACACTCCGCCTTCAGCACCACCGTCAGCCGGTCCCCCTGCCGCACAGCGGCGAAGCGGGTGTCGGTGACGGTGCTGCCCTCCGGCAGCCGGGCCGACAGCAGGGCCAGCAGCTGCTGCTCTCCCTCCTGACGGGCGCTCTGCTCCGTGCGCTCTGCGGCGGCGCCCTCCCATGCGGTGATGCGCTCCTGCACCAGCGTCAGGGGCAGGCGAAGCCCTCCGGGCAGGGTGAACGGTTTATAATATGTTATTTTATCACAATCCACCCCGGTGATGCTACCCTTTCCGTAGAATTTTATCCGGTGTTTTCCGATATCCAGCGCCCAGCGGCTGTGGCTGCGGCTTCCGGCGGCGGGCTGCGTGATCTGCAGCGGTACGCTGACCGACAGCTCATACCACGTTCTGGCCCACACGGCCCCCATGCTGTGGACAAACCGTGCGCCGATGTGCTCTGTTTCTGACACCCCGGAGATCAGCAGTTGCCCCTCCGTGACGGTGGTCCCCGGCAGCACCATGGCCTGCCCCTCCAGCGCCTCCACCTTGGTGATAAGGCCCGACCTCCGGGCCACGATGTTGGTGACGGCGCTCCGATCTGCCGCCTCCGGCGGACGGTGCCGCTCCACCACCTGCACATGGGCCACGCAGCCCCGGACGTTCACCGCCAGCCACGATACCTCCGGCAGGGCCAGCAGCACATGGTTGCGCATGGTCTCCTGATCGATGTGCAGACCCGGCGACCCCACGGTGATGCCGTAGTCCTCCAGCGCCCGGAGAATGGTCTCCGTGGGGACGGTGTCGTTGCCGCTGACCTGAAAATCCCAGATGACGAGGTTGCCGCCGAACATCAGCACCAGCGTCAGCACCGCTCCGGCCAGCAGCACGTACCGCCGGCGCAGACGCCGCCAGAACACCGGTACGCCGCCGCTGCGGCACAGGTGCAGGCTGCCGCCGGCGTCCTCCGCCGCCTGCCGCAGACGGGGCAGGTCTCGCCCCACGGCCCGCAGGGTCAGGCACACCGGCGACTCCCATGTCAGCTCCCAGAAGGGGATGCCCCGTGCGCCGCAGAGGTTCAGCACCCGCTCCGGACAGCCGCACTCGATCCGCACCAGCACCTGCCCCTGTAAAAAATGGACGATCTGACGATACATGGCCCCTCCTATGTCAGCAGCTCAATGGCGGCGATGGTGCCGCTGATCCGCAGCTCCCGGTCCGTCATGGCCAGCAGCTGCAGCTCTCGGCCTGTGATCCGCACCGTCATGTCGGCAGCGGCGATGTCGATGACCTCCGTGCTGTACCGCAGCACGCCCCGGTGCTGTTCCATATAGAACTGGCGGTTCCCCACCAGCTCCATGCGGCCCACCCCCGCCGCCAGCTCCCCTGGCAGATCCAGCCGGTCCATGACCTCCAGACCGGCACGGGCCAGCCGCTTTTTGTCTCCCATGAGGCATCCCTCCCACGGTGGACTGTATGCGTACCGCCGGAAAAACTTGCCTGTCCGTGGCATGGACCTCTGCCCGCCGTCATAAGCTGGCAGGGTAAAGGGAGGTGAGGGAGCATGGGCTTGGCACTGGGACTGCTGGCGGTCATGGCGGGGCTGCTGGCGGCATCGGAGACGGCGGCGCAGGCGGTGCGGGAGGGACTGGCCCTCTGTGGCGGCTCGGTGATCCCGGCGCTGTTTCCCTTCCTCGTGGTGTCCCGGCTGTTTGTGGCCACCGGCAGCGCGGCGGCGCTGGGGCGGCTGCTGGCCCCCTTGACCCGCCGGATGCTGGGGGTCTCCGGCCCCGGTGGTACGGCGGTGCTGCTGGGCTTGCTGGGAGGCTATCCGGTGGGCGCCCAGACGGCGGGAGAGCTGGTCCGCACCGGGGCAGTCTCCCGACAGGAGGGACAGCGGCTGCTGCTGTTCTGCAACAACTGCGGCCCGGCCTTTGCCTTGGGCGTGGCGGGGGTGGGCTGCTTCGGTAGTCTCCGGGCCGGGGCATGGCTTTGGCTGATCCATGTGTCGGCCGCCGTGCTGATGGCTCTGCTGACCCGCAGCACCTCGTCCCCGGAGGGACGGGCTTCGCCGTCTGCGCCGCAGGCTCTGAGTTCCGCTTTTCCGGGGGCCGTCCGGGGAGCGGGGGAGGGGATGCTCCACGTCTGCGGCTTCGTGGTGTTCTTTCTGGTGCTGACCCGGCTGCTGACGGCCCTGACGGGGCTGGAGCACCCTCTTCCGCTGGGACTGCTGGAGCTTACCGGCGGCATCCTGCGGCTCTCCGGCACACGGGGGGACTTCGTGCTGGCGGCGGCACTGATGGGCTGGGGCGGCGTGTGCGTCCACTGTCAGACGGCAGCGGTGCTGGAGGGGAGCGGACTCCACATGAGGGGCTATCTGCCGGCAAAGGCAGCGCAGGCGGTTCTATCGGCGGCATTGGCTGTTCCCATAAGCCGCTGGGTGCGGTAAAGGGTTGCTGCTTTCCCCTATGGCGGACAAAAAATGGCACCCGCATTAGACATGAGCGGATAACGAAGTTTTTATGCAGGATACGGTGCAGTCTCTGAAAAGGGGCTGCACCGTGTTCTGCTTTATGCAGAAGTCTTGAACTGCTGCGGGTTTTGGCGGATCTCCTCCATTGCCGCCTGTAGTTCCTTTTCCGTAGGAATAGAGAATAGCCCAACGGCGGTGAAGTAAATATCCCCCTTAACCGTCTTGGTTTTCTTATCCTTGCTGTGAACCTCGATGCGCCGAATCAGCGCATTGACGATCTCCGGCGTAAGCTGTCGGATGTCCGTATAGTCCCGCAGCGCTTTCATCAGCAGCCTCAAATCCACCTTGGTTTGCTCCGCATCCAACAGATTTTTCTTGCCGTCAGCTACGAGCTTCAGCAGCTCCTTCTGCTCTTTTTCGTAGTTGGCGGTCATTGAGTAATGGAAGAAGCCAGCGTTTGCGGAAAAGTCACAATTTACGGAGGTAAAGCTTCGAATACCACTTGCCTTTTTGTTCTTGTTATGATATTATTGGTATACGTACTAAAACGCTTGAGGGGAGGTGATGTATTTGCGGAAAGACAGCAGCGAGACGAAGCGGAAAATACTGACCGTGTGCGTCCGTCTCTTTTTGGATCAGGGGTATAAAAACACCTCTGTCAGTCAGATCGTGGACGAAGCAGGTGTTGCAAGAGGAAGCTATTTGAATCTGTTTCCCACCAAGGATAAAATTTTGCTGGACTTGACCGAAACGATGTTCGGCGGACAGTTCGGCATGGCAAGAAGCATTGCAGACATCAAGCTGCCGCCGGTTTACGCCTATGCGGTGGAAACGGCGATCCAGCTGACCCTGACCGAGCTGAACGAGAACCTGCGGGAAATTTACATTGAGGCCTACTCCCTGCCTGAAACATCGGAGTATATCTACCTGCATACCACGGCAGAGCTGAAGCAGATCTTCAGCGCAAATTTCCCGGATTACAGCGACAGCGACTTTTACGAGATGGAAATCGGCACGGCAGGACTGATGCGCAATTATATGGCACGAAAATGCGACATCCATTTCCCGTTGGAACGCAAGCTCAGCCGCTTTTTGACGGCGGCGATGCGGGTGTACCGGGTGCCGGAGGACGAGCTGGCAAAGGTGCTTGCCTTTATTCAATCACTGGATATCAAGGCAATCGCCACCAAGGTTATGTATAAGCTGTTTGCCATGCTGGAAATGAAATACGATTTTAGGCTGTCGAAGGATGGAGAAACGGAGGTAACAAGATGAAGAAACGATTAATCAGCATCCTGCTCATGTGCTGTATGGTGCTGACACTGCTGCCAACAACGGCTTTTGCTGAGGGCGGCACGGAAGAGCCGCTCGTATGTACCTGCGAAACAGCCTGCACGGCAGAGAGCATGAATGCAAGCTGCACCGTCTGCGGTGCAGACGGTGCTTTGGCAGAAAACTGCGGGAAATATGCTGCAGAAAAAAGCGGACAGCCAGGTGCGCCCGACGACGCTCCGGTCATCACCGCAGCAGATGTGCAGGCACTGATCGACGCGCTGCCGGAAGCGGAAACAATCAGCGAAGATAATGCGGCGGACGTAGAAGCGCAGTTAGAAGCCATTGACGAGGCGAAGGTACAGCTTTCTGATGAAGATTTCGCGGTACTCGATTTTACCCGCTATGATGCCGCAGTTGCCGCACTTATGGCGCTAAGCGGCGAACCGGATACTGCCTTTGCGCCCCAGACTGCGAATGACCACACCCATTGCTACTGCGGCGGCAGTATCACGGCGGGCGACCATGCCAGCCATTCCGACGTGACCTATACGGCATGGGACGGCACGAGCAGCATCACATATACCAACAATACCGCCTACGTTTACCTGACGGAGAACGCCACCCTCAGCGGTCATCTGACGGTGGATGGCAAAACACTATATCTGTGCCTGAACGGCAAGACCCTTGCCAGCAACGGCACAGCCAAGATTCAGGTCAAAAACGGCGGTCGACTTGTTCTCTGCGACTGTCAGGGTGGCGGCACCTTTAAGGGCGCGACGCAGAATGTCTGGGGCGGTGCCTGCATTTACCTTTATACCAGCACGCTGGATATGTTCGGCGGCAAGCTCACCGGCGGCAAAGTCACCGGCAATGGCGGCGGCGGAGCCATCGCTTTGGATGACCAGCAGTGCATATTCAATATGTACGGTGGCGAAATCTCCGGCAACAACGGCAACAACTACGGCGGCGCCATTTTCCGGAAATTCAATGCAAACATGCCGAACACCACCGGCGGCACTTTCAATATGTATGGCGGCACAATCAAGAATAACACCGCCAAGAACGGCGGCGCATTCTTCTCCACCACCGGCGGCACCATCAATATGACCGGCGGCACCATCTCCGGCAATACAGCGACCCAAAGCAGCAACGATGCTGGCGGCGGCGCCATCTATATGCGCGGCAGTGGTAAGATAAACATTTCCGGCAGCGCGCAGATCACCGGCAACTCCTCCAGCCTGGACGGCGGCGCCATTCTGATGGGTTGGGGCGAGATCAACATTTCCGGCAGCGCGAAGATCAACAGCAATACCGCCAGCCGCTGGGGCGGCGCCATCTGCCTGCGCCAAGATTCTAATCAGTCGACGACGCTCTACATGCGGGGCGGCGAGATCAGCGGCAACAAGGCCAATTCAGAGGGCGGCGCGGTTCATGTGCTTGACAAGGACTGCCAGTTCTTCCTCTATGACGGCAAGATCACCGGAAACACCAGCGGCGACGGCGGCGCCATCTATCTGAATCAGGAGCCGTCGTGGCTGATTATGCAAGGCGGCGAGATCTCCGGCAATACGGCCACCGGCAACGGCGGCGGCGTGTATATTTACCGCTCCGGCTCGGTCTGCCAACTCTATAGCGGTAAGATCGAGAATAACAAAGCCAGCGGCAATGGCGGCGGCATTTATATCAATCCCAGCAACAGCGGCCAGCTGAAGGTCGGAAACAAGCCCCTCGTGCAGAACAACACGGTTTCCGGCAAGGCCAACAATGTGTATCTGCCCTCCGGCAAGACGATGACCATCGAGATCGGCATGTCCACCGGGGCGGCTATTGGCGTGACCACCGCAGACACCAGCTACCCCGTGGCGTTTTCCAATGCTTACGACAGAGACTATGCGAAGTGCTTCTTTGCGGACGACGCCAATGCCCATGTGGAGTATCAGGATGACCGGAAGCTGTACCTTGTCTCCGGTGCGGTTGCGCGGCCCCTTACCGTGACCTTTGACCCCAACGGCGGTACGCTGGCCGATGCGGACAAGACCAGATCGTTGACGACCGGCGATACCTACGGCACGCTGCCGGTTCCCGACTATGAGGGCTACGATTTCGCCGGTTGGTACACGGAACAGCACGGCGGCACCGAGATTAAGGAAAACACCACCGTGACGGTGTTCGGTACGCAGACCCTCTACGCCCATTGGACGGAGCACGAATACACCGTCACGGTAGTTAAGATCGGCATGCCGGAGTGGGGTTCGGTAACGCCCATGAGCACAAAGGCCAAGGCGGGCGAAACGGTCACGCTGACGGCAACGCCGACAACGGGCAATCGGTTCAAGGAATGGGTTTTCCTCAACAAGCCGGAGGGCGGCGGCCGGGTCAACCCGGTGCTGACCTTCACAATGCCTGCCGAAGATGTGACCGTTCAGGCGCATTTTCAAGTAAAGTATTATACCATCAGTTACACCTTGGAGGGAGTTTCCGGCGGAAGTGCCAGCATCGTCCGGTGGGGAGACAAGGTGTTTAAATACCTGCCCCAAAATCCCACGTATCAAGACTGGGTATTCACCGGCTGGAAATGCGGTGATGTCACCGTTACTGAGGACATGACCTATGGCGATCTGGCAGGAAGCGACACGGTGAGTTCTATCCACATTATAGCGCAGTGGCACCAGCACGAATTCAACACCTGGACCAACGGTTATCCCGGAACACTGAAAACGCCTGCGGACTGCACTCACGATGCTGTTTACTACTGGAGATGTGTGTGCGGTGAGATCGAATACAATGACAATCATCTGTATGAGGAGCCGGGCACAGCGCTGGGCCATTTGTGGAGTTGGACGTCCAATGGCAACGGTACGCACACGCGGACATGCCGGCGTGAGAACTGCAACGCCACCGAAACCGATAATTGTTCCGGCGGCACGGCCACCTGCACCGCCAAGGCAAAGTGCAGTACCTGCAATGCCGAGTACGGCGAAAAGCTGCCCCACGACTTCACGGCAGAAACGGCAGAGGAGCAGTACCTGAAATCCGGCTCCAGCTGCACGGAGAAAGCGGTCTACTACAAGTCCTGCACGGTTTGTGGCCTGAGCTCCAAGGGTACGGCCAGCGAGGCTACCTTTGAATCCGACAGCGTTCTGGGCCATGAATGGGGCGCATGGACGTCCAACGGCAATGTCACCCACACCCGCGTCTGCTCCCGCGACGCCAGCCATACGGAAACCGAGAATTGCCACGGCGGTACGGCAGACTGCACGCACAAGGCTGTTTGTACGGTCTGCGGAGAAGCCTACGGCGACCTTGCGCCGCACAGCTTCACGGCAGAAACCGCCGAGGCGCAGTATCTGAAATCCGCTGCGACCTGCACCGAAAAGGCGGTGTATTACAAGTCCTGCGCCGTCTGCGGTACCAGCTCCAAGGGAACCGCCGACGAGGCGACCTTCACGTCCGGAAAGCCGCTCGGCCATGACTGGGGCGCGTGGACGCCCGACGGGGAGGGCACACACAAGCGCATCTGCACCCACGATGCCAGCCATGTTGAAACGGCCGGCTGCACCTACGGTGACTGGAGCACAAACCAAGACAGTCACTGGAAGACCTGCACCGTCTGTGGCGGAGAGGCTGAGCGGCTCAACCACGACGACCCGGACTGCGACCATTTCTGCGACACCTGCGGCATCAAAATGACCGAGCACGACTTCACGGGAGAACTTGCGATCACGGCACTTCTGTACAAGGAAGCAAACTGCCTCTCTCCCGCACTCTATTACAAGTCCTGCAAGATCTGTATGCTGTCCTCCAAGGGGACAGCCAGCGAAGCGACCTTTGCAAGCGGGGAGAAAAACCCGGATCGGCACGCCGAAGAGCCGGGTGACTGGCAGCTTGACGGCGACAGCCACTGGAGATTCTACACCTGCTGCCATTTGGAGGTCGATCACGGCGCGCATCAGGGCGGCACGGCCGACTGCCTTGCCCCGGCCCTCTGCGAGGTCTGCCAGCACCCGTACGGCGAGCTTGGCCCGCACCATTTTGTCGATCAGGTGAACGAATACCGGCTGAAGTCCGCCGCCACCTGCACAAGCCCGGCGGTATATTATCAGTCCTGCTCCACCTGCGGTGCGCAGGGCACGGAAACCTTTACTAATGGCGAACCGCTCGGCCATGACTGGGGCGCTTGGACATCCAACGGGGACGGCACGCACACCCGCGTCTGCGCGCACGATGCAGCGCACACGGAAACCGAAAATTGCCACGGCGGCACGGCAGACTGCACGCACAAGGCCATTTGCGAGGACTGCAACGCAGCCTATGGCGAGCTGGCGGCGCACGATTTCACGGCAGAAACCGCCGAGGAGCAGTATCTGAAATCCGCTGCAACCTGTACCGAAAAGGCGGTCTATTACAAGTCCTGCGCAGTCTGCGGTCTGAGCTCCAAGGGCACGGACGGCGAAGCAACCTTCGAAGCCGGAAAGCCGCTCGGCCATGACTGGGGCGCATGGACATCCAACGAAGACGGCACCCACACCCGCATCTGCGCTCACGATGCAGCGCACACGGAAACCGAGAATTGCCACGGCGGCACGGCGACCTGCACGGAAAAGGCCATTTGCGAGGACTGCAACGCAGCCTATGGCGAGCTGGCGGCGCACGACTTCACGGCGGAGACCGTGGATGCAAAGTACCTGAAGTCTGCTGCAACCTGTACCGAAAAGGCGATCTATTACAAGTCCTGCGCAGCCTGCGGTCTGAGCTCCGAGGGCACGGCGGATGAGGCGACCTTCTTCTCCGGCAATGCGCTGGATCACGACTGGGGCGCTTGGACGCAGAACAGCGATGAAAAGACCCACACCCGAATCTGTAAGCGTGACACCAGCCATACGGAAACCGAGGATTGCCACGGCGGCATGGCCACCTGCACGCACAAGGCTGTCTGTACGGTCTGCGGCGGCGAATACGGCGAGCTTGATCCGAAGAACCACACCAACTTGAAGCACTTCCCGGCAAAGGCGGCGACCAAGACTGCCGAGGGCAATATCGAATACTGGTATTGCTCCGGTTGCAAGAAGTATTACAAGGACGCTACGGCAACACAGGAAATCAAGCAGGCTGATACCGTAACGGCAAAGCTGCCCGGCGGCACCGTCAAACCCGGCGCCGACAAGTCTCCGCAGACGGGAGATAACTCCAATCTTTTGTTGTGGATTGCCCTGTTGTTCATCAGCGGCGGTGCAGCCATTGGCACAACGGTTGTAAGCAGGAAGAAAAAGTACAGCAGATAATTGAATAGCGTTCCCTTGCTCCATCTTCCGAGCAAGACAAAAGCGCCGTAGCAATACGGCGCTTTTTTGTTACCCGGAAGCGACAAACAGCGGCTTTTGAATGACGGACGGTAAGGATACCACCGCTAAAACAAAGCCGCTCATATCGAAAGAAAACGCCCAAAATCACCCCGAAACTATACAGCGGGGTCAGGTTTTGGGTGTTTCTGCGTTTCGGGAGCAAATCGGCAATTAGGCAAGGATTGCACTTCACCTTACTCCTACACATTTCCGTATTGTTCCAATAATGTACCATGTAAAAAATCGCTATTTTTGTATTCTCTATTGACAAATTTGTATGCGCTATTGACAAAAGCGAAGATTAGTGATATACCATATTTTAGTAACATGGGTGGTGAATTGAGGAAAGGCCACTGTGGCGGGAATTATGTGTGAATACTTTTCAATTTTCTGTCACAGTATTATGCCGCCTCCTGTCCACTGTCCAAATTTGAAAGGGGTATAGATATGAAAGCACGTATGTCACGCAAATTTTTCTGTCTTCTGCTGACAGTAGTGATGGTATGCACCCTACTGCCAATCATTGCGCTGGCGGCTGAACCAAGCGGTAGCATTGAGAATGCTGGTATTACTCATGCTGGCGGCTACTTGAAAAATGCTGTTTCCGTTGAACTGAAAGACGTTACCTTCGCTGAGAGCGTTGCGGTTAAACTATACAGCGGCGATACTCTGCTGACCACGGCTACCTTGCAGGGAGTAAATCCCGGCAGCTATGGTTTCCTGACCTGCTGCATCGCAACCGAGACTGCTGACGAGTACTGGGCACTGACCCCCTGGACTCCCAAGGACGATGTTGTCCCCGACAAAGCTGTCCTGTTTGTCGATGGACACGAACAGGATACGAAGACCTTCACGCTTGATACCGATGAGTGGGCAGCCCTGCCCGGCACGGTGCCCCCCTGCAGCATCGAGCGCGCCGCCATCACTCATGATAACGGTGTCCTGAAGAACGCTGTGTCTGTTGATCTGAAGAATGTTAACTTTGAGTCCAGCGTACAGGTGCAGCTGTATAGTGATGAGACCCTGCTGACCACTGCCACCTTGCAGGGAGTAACTCCCGGCAGCTATGGTTTCCTGACCTGCTGCATCGCTACCGAGACTGCTGACGAGTACTGGGCACTGACCCCCTGGACTCCCAAAGACGATGTTGTCCCCAACAAGGCTGTCCTGGTTGTCGATGGACACGAAGAGGATACGAAGACCTTCGCACTTGATGCCGATGAGTGGGCAGCCCTGCCCGGCACTGCGTTCCCCTATAGCGGCAGCATCGAGCGCGCCGGCATGACTCATGATAACGGAGTCCTGAAAAACGCTGTGTCTGTTGATCTGAAGAATGTTAACTTTGAGTCCAGCGTAAGGGTGCAGCTGTACAGTGATGAGACCCTGCTGACCACGGCTACGTTGAATACTGATAAGCTGGGAGCTGGTTCGTATCCTTACCTGACCTGCTGCATCGCAACCGAGACTGCTGACGAGTACTGGTCACTGACCCCCTGGACTCCCAAAGATGATGTTGTCCCCAATAAAGTCGTGCTGTTTGTGGATGACAACGAAATGGACACTATGGAATTCACTCTGGATGCTGCAGAGTGGAAAGCCCTGCCCGGCACGGTGCTCCCCTCCAGCAACGTGACCAACGGCACCACCAGCAATAATGACAAGCTGGACAATGTCCCCCAGACCGGTGACACAAGCAACTTTGTTTTGTGGATTGCCCTGTTGTTCGTCAGCGGCGGTGCAGCCATTGGCGCAACGGTTGTAAGCGGGAAGAAAAAGTATAACAGATAAGAGAACAGCTTAACCTATGCGGCGGCTACCGGAAACAGTAGCCGCCGTGAGCTTTAGCTCATCCACGGCATCTGTATACCGTCTGGCTGCAATCAGCTTGTTGCGAAAACGGTTCAACCCGTTGAGAGCGAGTCGCCACTTTTGCCGATTTAGCTCAACATAGTGTTTTCGTTTCATTACGATCCCGCCTTAATGTTCTGTAATTATTGCAGCAAAAGGCGCGGCTGGAATCGAATATGCGGAAAAAGAAATCACCGAGAAAAGCCCGTACGAGGCTTTCTCGGTGATTTTCCTTGCCATTGCTACGCCGTCTGAAAATACAGGCAGCTGCCGCTCTTATCTGCGAGCCTTGTCGTAGGGGATGCCCTCCGCCTTGGGGGCACGGGACTTCTTGGAGGTGAAGGCCAGCACCAGCAGAGTGATGATGTACGGAAGCATCCGGTACAGGTGGGAGCTGATGCCGATCTCTGCCAGCCAGTACACACCGTCGCCGTTGATATCGATGCTGGAGTAGGCGGCGGCGATGCATTTGAACAGGCCAAACAGGAGGGAGGCCCCGGCGATGTTCAGAGGCCGCCAGTTACCGAAAATCATCACGGCCAGCGCCAGAAAGCCGAAGCCCGCCACGTCGCCGTTGGAGGAGCAGTTGGCGGTGGTCAGGGCGTACACAAAGCCGCCCATACCCGCCAGCGCACCGGAGATGGTGGTGCCGATATAGCGCATCTTGTAGACATTGATGCCCAGAGAGTCCGCCGCCTGAGGATTCTCACCACAGGCCCGCAGCCGCAGGCCGAAGCGGGTCTTATAGAGAATGATGGACAGGATGACGAACAGGATGATGCAGACGTAGGTAGCCAGATAGACCTTCACCAGAAACGTCTCGCCGAAGAAGCCAAGATCGGTGTTTTTGTCGATGCCGAAGGTGGACTTTCGGATCATGAACCACGTAGCGGAGTCGCCGGTAGCCAGCTGCAGGGTGTTCTGGTTGGCGATGATACGCACCAGAAACAGCACCAGAGCCGGAGCCATCAGGTTCAGGGCCGTACCGCCGATGGTCTGGTCGGCCCGCAGGTTGATGGAGGCGAAGCTCAGCAGCAGGGAGAACACGGCGCCCATGGCTGCCGCCACCAGCATAGCCAGAAGCTCCAGCCCCTGCATAGCCACCCAGTTCCCGGTCTGTTGAGCGGCCAGCACGGCGGCGCTGCCCTGCATCAGGCGCACGAACAGCACGCCGATGAAAGCACCGAAGATCATGATACCTTCCAGCGCCAGGTTGATGATACCGCTGCGCTCGGCAAACACACCGGCCAGCGCCACGATCATCAGGGGTACTGCATAGATCAGGGTCTGCTGTACCAGAAATGTCATGCCTGATCGCCTCCTTCTGCGTTATCGCTGTCTGTGACAGCGGCCTCTACGGGTGCTTTCTCCTCCTCCGGCAGCAGGGAGGTCTGATCCTCCACGGCGGCGCCCCGAGGGATGGGAGCCGTGTCTGCCACAGCGATCTTTTTCTTCTTCCGGCCGCTGAGCATCATGCGGATCACCAGAGAGAAAGCGCTTAGATACACGATGACGGCGATGATGACGTCGGTGATGTACTCGTTGTAGGCGGTGAGGTTGGTCAGCTGCTGGCCAACGATCTTCAGCATGGCCATGAAGACGCCGGCGAAGATGACGGCGATGGGGTTATTCAGCGCCAGCAGCGCCACGGGGATGCCGTTAAAGCCCACGGCGGGCAGAGACTGATAGGTGGACCAGTAGAACTCCGTGTTGCCGGACAGGTAGTACAGTGCCGCACCGGCTCCGGCCAGCGCACCGGCGATGGCCATGGACAGCACAATGTTGCGCTTATCCTTGATGCCGGCGTAGCGGGCGGCATGGCGGTTGGCGCCGCAGGCCTGCAGTTCGTAGCCCAGCGTAGTCTTGGTCATGAGGATGTACATGGCGATGGCCAGCAGAATGGCCACCAGAATACCGGCGTTGACCTGAGAGCCGGGGAACAGCTTATCCAGCCCCAGCTTGGGGGTGGCCACGCCGTTGAAGCTGGTCTTATAGATGTAGCCGGACTTGGTGTTCTCCACGGTGTTCTTGAAGTTGCTGATGTCGAACATCCACGTCACAAGGTTGGCGGCCACCCAGTTGGTCATGATGCAGGCCAGCACCTCATTGATGTTGAGACACGCCTTGGCCAGACCCGGCAGAGCGCCCCACAGAGCACCCGCCAGACAGCCGCCCAAAAAGGCCAGGATCCAGATGATCCAGGTGGGGACGGAGGAAGAGGGGATGCTCAGGGCGATCATCAGCGTCGCCATGGTGGAGATCAGGTACTGACCGGGAGCGCCGATGTTGAACAGGCCCGTCTTGAAGGCCACGGCCACGGAGAGACCCGTCATGATCAGGGGCGTGGCCCGGAACAACATATCGCCGGTGTTGACGGCGTTGAAGCCCCAGGTCAGCTCACCGGCGGCATTGCGGCCGGTGCTGAAGATGCCGGCGAAGATGATTCGGAAGCCGTCCCATGCGCCGGAGAGGGAGATCTTTTCATTGAAGCAGCCCACCAGAATGACGGCGATGCCGCCCACCAGCAGACCCACCAAAATGGAGATCAGGGACGCCAGCACCTTTTTGGTGCCTTCCTTTTGGTACAGAGTGGCTGCGGAATGCTTCACGCTTCATCGCCTCCTTTGTTGTCACGCTTTGCGCCGGACATATACAGGCCCAGCTCGGATACGCTGGTCTTTTTGGGGTCCAGCTGGCCCACGATCTCCCCCTCATACATGACGAGGATGCGGTCGGAGAGGCTCATGACCTCGTCCAGCTCCAGCGAGACGAGGAGAACGGCCTTGTTCTTGTCGCGCTGAGCGACGATCTGCCTGTGGATGTACTCAATGGCGCCGACGTCGAGGCCGCGGGTCGGCTGCACGGCGATGAGCAGCTGCGGGTCCTTATCGATCTCGCGGGCGATGATCGCCTTCTGCTGGTTGCCGCCGGACATGGCGCGCGCCAGTGTGATGGGGCCCTGACCGGAGCGGACGTCATACTGATCGATGAGGTGCTCGGCATAGGTGCGGATGTTCTTGCGCTTCAGGAAGCCCGCACCGTTGACGAACTGCGGCTCAAAGTAGCGCTGCAGCACGAGGTTGTCCTCGAGCGTATAGTCCAGCACGAGGCCGTGCTTATGGCGGTCTTCCGGGATGTGGCTCATGCCGAGGATGGAGCGCTTGCGGATCTGCATATTCGTGATATCCTGACCGCACAGCGTGACCGTGCCCTCCTTCACAGGCTCGAGGCCGGTCAGGCCGTAGACGAGCTCCGTCTGGCCGTTTCCGTCGATGCCG
>OJUG01001534.1_pt1 | contig 28898 bp, 33 predicted proteins | sample 1599841 | NCBI WGS metagenome assembly OJUG01 (sample SAMN04168659, study PRJEB22393) | human gut metagenome | biome: human gut microbiome; feature: stool | host: Homo sapiens | collected 2014-05-12 | reverse complement strand
CTTGCAGATTGACCGCAAGCGCCGTCAGGAATTGCAGCGCAAGCGGCTGGCAATGGGACACAAGCCGGACGACCACGAAGAACAGATGTTCAGGTAGCGCAAAGCAGAATTTTGAAAGGACACATCATGAGCAAATATATTTATTTTACGCCGGAGGAAAAGGCGCGGGCGCAAAACACAGACCTCGTGTCGCTGCTGCGCGCCCAGGGGGAACGACCCGTGCGCTCCGGCCGGGAGTTCCGTACTCCCAACGATCCCAGCATCACCGTCCGGGGCAACAAATGGTTCGACCACTCCAAACGCGAGGGCGGCTATGCCGTCAGCTTCGTGCAACGCTATTACCGTCTCCCTTATCAGGAGGCGGTTTTGCTTTTGCTGGGCAGAAAGAATGGAAAATCGTATGAGCAGGCAAAGCCCGCAAAGGAGGCTCCGAAGCCCTTCGCGCTGCCGGAGCCTTACGGAACCATGCGGCGTATGTACGCCTACCTCATGCGCCAGCGGCACATCGACCGGGAGGTCATCTCCTATTTCGTACATGAAAAGCTGCTCTACGAGGACAAGCATCACAACTGCGTTTTCGTGGGGCTGGATGGCAGCGGCGAGGCGAAACACGCCCACATCCGCAGTACCAACAGCGAGGGGCGGGTGTTCCGTATGAACATTGAGAGCAGCGCCAGCGAGCACTGTTTTCATAAGAACGGCACGGACAAGTCCCTCTATGTGTTCGAGGCCCCCATCGATCTCCTGTCCCACATCACCCTCTATCCCTACGGCTGGCAGGAGCACAGCTATGTTGCCTGCTGCGGGACATCCATCCAGCCGGTGCTGGAACGGCTGCGGCAGAACCACAAGCTGGACACGGTGTACCTCTGCCTCGACAACGATGACGCGGGCAATGACGCCTCCGACCGCATGATGGATACGCTGGAGGACATGGGCTTGGAGGTGCAGCGGCTCTGTCCGGTACGCAAGGACTGGAACGACGATCTCCGCGCCAAATTTGAGAGAAAGGAGAACTAACCATGAACGGGGATACATGGATCTTCCTCGCCCTCTGCGGCGCTCTGCTGGTGTTTTTGCTCATGGCGTCCTTCCTCTCCAAGAGCTACTCCCTTGACCGCATCAAGAGCAAGACGGTGGGCGACGGTCAGCACGGCACGGCGCGGTGGGCAACGCCCAAGGAGATCGGCAAGACCTATCACACCGTACCCTTTCGTCCCCGCCGCTGGCGCAAGGGGAAGGAACTGCCCACGGAGCAGGGGCTCATCCTCGGCAGCGTGGGCGGCGGAAAACGTAAAAGCAAGGCAGGAATTCTGCTGAAAATCTCCCGCAAGCTGCTGGAAAAGCTGCGCCGTCCTGTGGCGGGAAAGCAGAAACGGAAACCGAAGAAAAAATCAAAGGTGCTTTCAAAAGTCAAAAAGATGATCGATGAGCAGGGGGATGTCCGGGCGCTGGTGGACAGCGACGACATCCACTGTCTGATGATCGGCGCCTCCGGCGTGGGCAAGACGGCGTTTTTCTTGTACCCCAATCTGGAATACGCCTGCGCCTGCGGCATGAGCTATCTGGCGCTGGACACCAAAGGAGACTTGGCGAGGAATTACGGCGCCATCGCCTCCCGGTACTACGGCTACCGGGTTTCCGTCATCGACCTGCGTAACCCAACCCGCTCAGACGGCTTCAATTTTTTGACGCTGATGAATCACTACATGGATATTGCGAGAGCAGATCCGTCCAACTTGGCGGCGCGGGCCAAGGCGGAGAAGTACGCCAAGATCCTTGCCAAGACCATCATCAGCCCGGACGGTGACGCCTCTCAATACGGTGATAACGCCTACTTCTATGACAGCGCCGAGGGATTGCTGGCGGCCGTTGTGCTGCTGCTGGCGGAATTCGTGCCGCCAAAGGACGGAGAGCCGGAAAAGCGGCATATCGTGTCGGCCTTCAAGCTGGTGCAGGATCTGCTGGCGATGCCGAGCTCACGGGGCAGGAACGGCTTTCAACTGCTGGTGGACATTCTGCCGCCGGAGCATAAGGCGCGGTGGCTGGCGGGCGCGGCGCTGACGGCGGCGGATCAGGCGATGGCCTCGGTCATGTCCACCGTCCTCTCCCGCCTGAACGCCTTTCTAGACACGGAGCTGGAGCAGGTCATCTGCTACGACAGCCCCATCAACGCGGAGATGTTCGCCTCGGAGAAGTGCGCCATTTTTCTCATTCTGCCGGAGGAAGACCCCGCCAAGAATTTCATCGCGGGTCTTATGATCCAGAACCTCTCCCGTGAGCTGTTCTCCGTGGCGGACGAGCATGACGGCAGGCTCAAGAACCGCGTGGTGCTGTTCTGCGATGAGCTGGGCACCATGCCGCCCTTCGACATCCTGCCCCTGTTCAGCGCTGGCCGCTCCCGCGGGCTGACGCTGGTACCCATCATCCAGAGCCTTGCCCAACTGGAAAAGAACTACGGAAAAGAGGGCGCGGAAATTATATGTGACAACTGCCAGGACACCATCTTCGGCGGCTTCTCGCCCCAGAGCAAAACCGCCGAGGCCCTCTCCGCCGCCCTTGGCAGCCGCACGGTGCTCTCCGGCTCCGTCAGCCAGGGCAAGGAGAGCAGCCAGTCCTTGCAGATGATGGAGCGACCGCTCATGACGCCAGACGAATTGAAGTCCATCCCCAAGGGAGAGTTTGTGGTGATGAAGACCGGCACCCATCCCATGCGGACGAGACTGCGCCTGTTTTTGGATTGGGGCATCACCTTCGATCCGGAGGGCTACCGGATGCCGGAGCGGGCGGCCAGAAAAATCGCCTATGTGAACCGCGACGAGCTGGCCCGCAATATTCAGAATCGCCGCGAAAACAGCCCTTACAACACGGAGGATTCCAAATGAGCAAATTCAATTTTATTTACGCCGAGGATCTGAGCCACCGGGAAAAGACGGTCTACATCTACCTCCGGGATCGCGCGGACGCCTCCGGCGTCTGCTGGCCGGGGATCAAGACCATCGCAGGTGAGTTGGGCCTCTCACCCCGCACCGTCCAGCGGGCCTTGGCAGATCTGGAACACAGGCAGCTCATTGAGAAGCGGCAGCGCTACCGCGCCAACGGCAGCCTTACCAGCAATCTGTACCGCCTGACAGCGGCAAAAAAGTCACAGCCTCCCGCCAAGGGGGGACTGTGACCTTTTGCGAAAATTCTGTCAGGAGGGTGGCGTCATCATGGCGCATCCAGAAGAACCTACTCTACCGGAGGATACAGGACAGAGAAAGAACAAGAATATAAACAATGTTCTTCATGATATAAGTAGGTTCCTGCTGTCTGAAATTCAGAGACGAGCATTTCTCAGTCCCAGATCAGTAAAGCAATACAAGAAGGTCACGGCGATGAACGCCAAACTGGAGCAGCTGGAGGCCACGCTGAACAACATCAACGTGATCAACGCAGGCAAGAAGCGGGAGGAGGCCGTTGCGCTGCTGGCGCAGCTGCTGCCGGAGGTGGAATTCTTTCAGGCGGAAACACAGCGGCTGCAGGATACCATCGCCCACGAGCGGCGGAACGCAAGCTTCCAAAGGGAGATCAATGCGGATCTGCGAAACGAGTTAAAAGCAGAACGCAGCCACAGCTTTGACCAGAGCATGAAGCTTTCCGAGCTGGAGCGGCGCTACAAGCGGGCGGAGAGGCTGCTGAGCAAGATCCCGCAGGAGGAATTGGATAAATTGCTGCCCAAACAAAAGGGCTTGGAACGGTAATAAAGCGGCAGGGCCGCCTTGCTGTTGCAAGGCGGCCCTGCCTGGAGATTCCCTTCATTCGTCATCCACCACTTCACGCATAGCGTAACGGGTAAACCGTTATGCCAACATCTTATGTATTTGGAAGCAGTCCCATAACTATCAGCATTATCGCCCCACCGCATACACTTGATAATACAACATATACCTGCTCCCTACTTTTTCCTTGTAAGCTTTCCTTAATTGCTTTTATTGTAAAAACTGGAAATGCAAACCCTAAAAGTATTCCTAATAATTTAATCAAAAAATCATACATTCACCCTCACTCTTAAAATCTGTTATTAAAAGAACGGATAACAACGCAAAATTGCAAAAAATAAAATGTGTAACGGGTATGCCCAATAATAAATCCACTTTTTCTTACTTCCGTGTTGCCCATTGTACAGGCAAACAAACAAAATAGACAAAAGTGAAAAACACATATTTCGTATTGCCTCAAAAGAAACAACATTGCTATAAATATGTTGCCCATAATAGGGTACGAGTAACACTGCCATTATCACGGCAGAAATTTTAATACTTTTTGCCAGATATAAGAGTGAAATTAAAGCGACACCCCAAATACCATAATCGCAATCTATAAAGCTTGATAGTAAAAATGCTGGTAACGTTGACAAGATTGGAAAAATATTTATTAATATATTCGATTTTGAATTTGCAATTTTGTGATGTTTGAATATATGTGCGCAGGAAATTATCATCCCCATCACATATGAGAACATAAGGGCTAAGCTCGGCAAACGCTCTCCAGTGATAAAAGTCAACAATATCCATTCCATAAAGAGAAAAAGGAGACAAACTGCAAACACAATCAGTTGAATCATTGTTTTTTGCTTTTTTATACTATCATAGATATAGACACATGCCGCTGATAAAAAAAGTGTGTAAAAAATGTTTGTCTGATCCAGGAAATTAATAGAGTTTCCAAATGCCAAGTCATAAGGAATTTCACTAATCAGCGCAAATATTCCAAGGCCAAGCAGATACCGTTCCATACTATGCGTATGCTTACAGCCTTGAGCCAAAAGGAACGCATATAACGGAAATGATACTCGTCCAATACTACGCAAAATATCGCATTGCGGGAACAGGGTTGCCCCTGCATGATCGATAAGCATACATATAAGTGCAACGATTTTCAGAGACTCACTTGTAAACATTTTTCCTCTACAATGTTTAATTATGTGTTGCCTATTTTCAACCACTTGGCTAATTCTATTGCCTTTGTCACTCATAACCCTCTCCATAATTACTATAATCGCTGTAAAAATAAGCTACCGGAAGAGAGTTTTCCCTTCCGACAGCCCAAATTAGTCGTGTTTCGTCTTTTCTCATGCCGCCGGCTTTTTAGCGTCAATCAGCTCAAGTCACTTTTATTGGACGAAACACGAACAGAAACTGTTCCATCCAGATTCAGGCCATGGGGATTGCTTGTAAAGTTAATATAGAATTTTCCAAACTCGTTTGCCGTCCATACTTTCTTGGACGAGCCTCCCGCCGGGATGTCTTGATCCCAGAAAGATTCAGCGTTTTTATTGCCGAAGCACATGCTTGCGTGCAACGTTTCAGAGCCATTATTCTTATCCATGAAAAGTATATGCTGCTCTTTCCGTCCGCTCAACATCTGCCTGTTCTGCAAGTACTTCTGCCTGTTGGTGAGCTCTCTCAATGTCAGGATTGGAAACAGGTGTGCTTTCATCTTCAAATAGCATTTGGACATCAGGTGCATCTTCCACGAGCTCTTCCAACTCACTATTTGTTGAAATATTATTAATCCTCCATTCGCCATTTTCTCTTTCAAGTTCAATAGCGTATGTTGTGCCCCTCGAGCTTTTTTCTCCATCGGCATAAGACAATTCGTATTCATAGTATTCATATGCTGTAACCTTTGCCGAATTATTGTCCACAGCAATATCATTAATTTCTACATCAAAGGTTTCATTTAAAATATCTGGATCATTCTCCAGCCTTACTTGCTTTTCAAACAGAAAGAGCTTATAAAATGTCTTTGTTGTAAGAGTCTCTCTGGTGTATGTTGTGAAAAAGTTATTTAAACTAATGTCCTCGCTCGAAGCAAAATTCATTTCTTTAGTTTCAAAGAAATCATTTAATACTTGCTCAATTTCGCTATTGTCTGAACTTTTTGCTGCCATAAGGCAGCAAATTGAAACTACACAAGCCAATATAAGAAAAAGTTTCTTTTTCAACTGCATCCCACTCACCTCTCCCCTGTCACAAATTATCAACTAATTTCGTTAAACTCGATTTCTGCCTGTGACTCGTTCCATTGGTCACTTTCCGCATCCACTACATCTATATATTTTTCATTATTGCGTGTCAGAAAATAACAAAGTATACCAATAATTAAAATACCTACAAGAGCAGCGGCTTTAATAGCAACTGCTTTTTTATTTTTACGTTGAATCTTATCTGGAGCAGGGGTTTCCCTTACTGAAAACGATAGCCCTGAGTGGTCAGGGTACAGAGGTAGGCCATGAAGGTCTCATGCTGCAGAAAGTGCATGAAATTGCTCTGCTCCACATAATGGAACGACGCAATCTTCTTGATGGTATCTACCCAGACACAGTATCCGTCCATGGCTCTTCCCTCCAAATTTCTCCTTCCCCCAGTTCCACCGGAGGCTCGGTATTTTCTCCGGCGGTGCAGATATCGTCCTCCGCCGGCTTTACACTTTCCGCCAGGGCCAGCAGCTCTTTCTGTGTACCGCAGGCGTTAATGCTGAAATGGATGCTGTGTTCCGTATCGATCCACTCGATGACGCTCCATAGCGCCGGGTCATCCGACAAATAAAATTTGCCGGGATTTCCGTTGACCTCAAGTTCTGAGATCTCCGTATCCTCACCCATATCATAAAAACTGAAATTATCATCCTGCATATAAATATATCCCAGAATGATCCGCTCATCACCCCGCCGGTAACTGTGCTGTACACAATCAGTCTCGTCAAAGCGCTGGTCCAGCTCTTCTGCAAATCCCTCCGGCAGTGCGGTGATCTGATAATGGGGGATAGGCTTCTCCAATGGATCACCAAAATACGTATAGGAGACCTGACTGCCCCGCCATGTTTCAATCCACCGCTGTATCTCCGCCCGGGCCTCCGGGCTGGCTGCCAGCACCACGCCCAGGCCCAGCACGCAGATCAAGCATGCCGCAACGCACCGCTGAGCCCATACCGGGAATACGAACCGCTTGGCAGGCTTATAGGTGAGGGCCTCCTCCACATATTTGGAGTCGATCTCATTCATGGCGTCCGAGAAAAGCTCCCGATTCATGTCAGCACCCCCTGCTTCATGAGATAGTCCCGCAGCTGCTTTCGCACCCGGGCCAGCCGGACGGATACGTTCTTCTCCGTGAGTCCCGTCAGCGCGGCGATGGCCGCATAGCTGTCGGAGTACCAATACCGGCGCATGAAGATCACCCGGTTCTCCCGGTTCAGCGTATCTAAAAACCGCTCGATAGTCCGGGCCAGCACCTTGGCCTCATAGTGGTCCTCCACTCTGCCGGGGGCGGCGATGCAGTTCTCGATCTCCTCCATACAGGCGTCGTAAGAGCTGTTTCGTTTCATAGCAGTGTTGGCACGGTAGCGCATGATCGAATACCGGCGGACCAAGACACACACGAAAGGCAGCAGCGGATCAGGCCGCTGCGGCGGAATGGCGTTCCACGTGCCCAGGTACGCATCGTTGACGCACTCCTCCGCATCCTGCCGACTGTCCAGGATATTGTGGGCCAGTTTATGGCAAACCTTTCCGTATTTGGCGTCCAATTCGCTGATAGCCAGCTCCGACCGCGCGAAAAACAGGTCAATGATTTGACTGTCGTCCACCGTGCGTACCTCCTTCCCCGGCAGCCCTGCCGTGTGTTCATCTATATACTTGCTATCTCCGGGCAAATACTACAAAATTTCCCAAAATTTTATTCCGCGCCCTCCCGGCGGAAATTCAAATAGCGGGTACCCTGAAAGGTCAGCTCCCCTGAGTCTCCTTCCGCCAGCATGCCGTATTCCATGTCGGAGACCTCAAATTCCATCCGGTCGCCGCTCTCCACCTGGAACGTGACATAGTAGCTTGTGAAGGTGTGCATAGTCTCGATTCCTCTATCTACATCTGACCGCTTCGCTACAACAGTGACAGGGACCGTCAGCTTCGGTGAATGATTATTTTTGTTCCATTCTCCAACGCCGCGAACCATTGTTACGATAATAATGCCAAACACCAACACAAATATGACAGGAACCATGATCCGCATGATGCTGAAAGTCATACCAAAGCCCGGGTATCCTCCAAAGCCTATCATAAACGAACTCCTCTCTTTACGGAAGCCTGGGACCTCCTGCAGGAGGCCCCAGGCAGATTTTATGTCCGGTTAAGTCATCACACCTGCTGCTCCGGCGTGTCCGCGGAAGCGGCCGCCGCGTCAGGCTGGGCCTGGGGTGCCACCGTCACCTGCACCGGCTGGGAATTGCCCGCCGCCAGCTTGCCGCCCAAGGCGCCTGCCAGCAGGCTCTTGAGGTCCAGCCCCATCCCGGCACTGATGCCCTCGGTGACCTGGGTGGTACCGTTGACGATGTCGCTGAGGAGCTTGGCGCTGTTGCCCTCGCCGTACATGGTGATCTTATCCACCTTGCTGAGGGGCTCCGCCACGTTCTTGGCGATCTCCGGCAGAGCGTTCATGATCATCTCGATCACAGCGGCCTCGCCGTACTTCTTCATGGCCTCTGCCTTCTTGTCGATACCCTCGGCCTCTGCCAGAGCCTTGGCCCGGATAGCTTCGGCTTCCGCCTGGCCCACGGCGGCGATACCGGCAGCTTCCTGCTCCTTGGCGAAACGGGCAGCCTCGGCGGCCTTCTTGGCGGCTTCCGCCGCCTGCTCCTGTTCATAGCGGACGGCTTCCGCGTCTTTTTGCCGCTGGTACAGAGCTGCCTGTGCCTCCTGCTCCTTACGGTAACGGTCAGCGTCGGCAGCGGCGCGGACCTCCGCGTCCAGGGACTGCTTCTTGACCTCGACTTCCTTGCTCTTCAGCTCGGCTTCGCGCTCTGTCTTGGCAATCTGGGCATTGACGGTAGCCGTCTCAATGGAGCGCTGCTGCTCCTGCTGCTGGATGGTGTAGGCGGCGTCGGCCTCGGCTCGCTTAGTATCCTCCTGCACCTTCAGTTCAGACTGCTTGATCGCCAGATCATTCTGCTTCTGGGCGATGTGCATGTCCGCCTCCACCTGGGCATCATTGGACGCCTTGGCAGCCTGGGCCTGGGCGATGGCGATATCCCGCTCCGCCTCGGCCTTGGCGATGGCGGCGTCCTTCTGAATTTTGGACATGTTGTCCTGGCCCAGAGAATTGATGAGACTGTTTTCGTCGGTGACCCGCTGAATGTTGCAGGAGATGATCTGGATACCCAGCGCGTTCATATCGGTCTGGGCCTTGGACTGCACCTCGTCACCGAACTTCTTACGGTCATTGCAGATCTCTTTCAGAGTGATGGTGCCGATGATCTCACGCATGTTGCCCTGCAAGGAATCCACGATAGCCCGGTTGAAGTCGTCCTCCGTCATATTCAGGAAGTTCTTCATGGCCAACTGGATGCCCTCCGGGTCTGTCATCACCCGCACCTTGGCCACGGCGTCCACGTCCACGCCGATGAAGTCCTGGGTGGGGATGTAGCCCTCGGACTTGATGTCGATGGAGATCTGGCGGACGATCAGCTTATCCACCCGCTCCAGGAAGGGGATCTTGATGCCGGCTTTACCGATGAGCACCTTGGGGTGCTTCCGCAGGCCGGAGATGATGTAGGCCACGTCGGGGGGTGCTTTCACGTAGCCCATCAGGAAAATGAGAATGACCAGGATCACGGGAATCGCAATGGGAATTGCCTTCAGTAAAATGTCCATGTGGTTCTCCTTTTCTTTTTCTTTATGTAGTTTTTAAGGGATGACAATACTTATGCGGAGTATTCCTCGTCTTCGGGCACCGTACCGCCGCACAGCTCCCGGTAGAACGCCGCTTCAGCAGCGTGTCTGTAAGGCCGCAGGGCCAGATTGCCGATGCCCAGCGTCAGAGCACACAGGATGTCCCATCCGATAAAGCTGAACTGCAGGCAGAACAGCCGCCAGCGGTTCCCCGCCATCATATCCTTGGACTGTGCGATGGCCTCGCTGGCTGTCAGTTCCGGATGCTCCGCCAGAATGTAGCCGGTCATGGCATAGCTGTAAGAAGCCATGATGCCGGGGATGATCAGCAGCAGCGTCCAAAGAAAAATATACACGGCTTGAAGCAGCATGGTCACAGCTATGGTTTTCCAATAAGGGAAGTAGGAAAACAGGGTCTCAAAGGGCGGCTTTTCTCCGGCGGTCAGGTTCAGGTTGAACCGGGCATAGCCCACTTCGATAACACTGCCCAGAATGAAATACAGGACCCCCAGCACGATTGCCGCTAAGATCAGGTAGATCGCGCCGCCAACCAGAACTGCCCGCAGTCCCGGTGTGATCCCGTCTCCCCAAGAGTAGATGGTCTGTCCGGCATATTGAATATTCGCGTTCAGGCTGCCGCCGGTAAAATTGATCTTAAATTCAGGTCCGCCGGAAGCGGCTCCTCCCAGAATCGCCGCCACCAATCCCACCAGAATGGCCAGCGGCCATTTCCCCTGAAGCGCCGCCCTGGCTTCCTGCCTGAAATCTGCCGCGTATTTCATTGGCTCTCCCTTTCCGCCCCATGGGCTCCCCCACTATATTGCTTTTCTGCAAGGACTCTCACTTTTATAGACGGTTCCAATCCTAATTTTGTTGCATATTTTCCGTCTTTTCTCAATAATTCCATCAAGTGGATGGTCAACAGCCGCTCTCTGGCCCCATGGCCCTCAGCTCCTTTTCCGGTTTTTGGAACGCCGTCCCTTTGCTTGAGAATAGCGTACAGCAAAAGGACGGCGGAATACATCATAGAATTGGAAAGATACAGCAGTTTATTTTCACTTTCGGAGCAAAATACCCCTTTCAGGTTTTCTTCCGGCTCCGATACGCTTCATACCGCGCCTCATCAATCACACCGGTAGCCAGCATCTTCTCTGCCCAGAGCTGCAAGGTCTCCACCGTAATGGAAATGCGTTCCAGCTCCTCCTGAATGTATAGAAAATCCTCCAGCTCATCATCGGAAATTTTGCCGTCAGCCGTGATTTCAATAAGCCGGTCCTTCCGCTTATTCATCGCGTTTAAAGATGCCAGCATTTCCAGCACGATCTGAGACAGGTCCTTGATCTTGACCTCCGGCACATACTCCTGCCCGATGGGACACTGATTGGCGCAGTAATAGTTGCACAGGTCCGGCTTTTTATATTTCTCTGCCATTGTACGCACTTCATCCGGATGCGGAAAAGAGCGCTCGTTCTCAATCTTTTCTATACGCTCCGGCGGAATGGATTCTAACAGTTCACTCGCGGTTTCTCTGGTAAGCTTCAGATTTTCTCTGGTCAACTGATATATATTTTTATTCTCTCTGGTGGAAACTCTCGCCATAGCTGTACCCTCACGATCTCAAGTTCAGTTTATCGCTGTATAGGCAACTTATCATAAAAAGGCCTCAATCTGATCGGGCTTGATGCCACGTTTGCTGAAAAGCAGATTGAGCCGTTTGTAGGTGGTCATAGAACATCCCCTACAATCAATACAGATAATAGAACACATCTTCCATCATGTCGTTCTTTGTAATTGCATTCGAACAAATAACACGGTACTAATAATTGCCTGTCCCAAAGGTATTGCATAAAACCACCAACTTTGCAAGAGCCCTTTGTATATCCCCCCCATATACCGGAACAAGCAGTCCATATGGTATATAAGCGATGATTGCCCATAGCATATTTTTTATATCCAGGTTAAATTTGGTCAACAGCATAGTCAAACAAAACGATACAATGGTCATTAGTCTAACGATAAATGTTGACCAAATCCATCCTTTTCGTTTTCTTAAAACGTATGTTGCTACAAGCCATATCGCCAGATATGAATAACTGCATGTAGCACCCCAAAGCGTCGCTTCGCCAGCTGGTGAAAACATATAAGGAGCATTGGCTATTGTTGAAATAACAAATATAAGTACAGTAATAATAAAAAGATAATCTTCGATTTTTTCCTTATTCTCCTGATATATTTTCATGTTTTTCTTCATCTCCTTCTAATTTTAGACCGTATTGTATTTTTTAGTAATATATTATCACACCTCCAATTCTTGTGCAATGATATACGAATCAATCTCAGCCACTCAAAATAAGTGACTGAGATTGATTTTTTCCGTATTAACCTTTTCTCGCAAAGAATTCCGACATCCTGCTGCTGAGGTGATTTTGCTTCTGCAGCAAAAGTCGGTCCCATCTGGGGGCAAGATAGGGAAGTAGCCCTCTTCCCCTGAGTTGATCTGGGGAAAGAGGGCTACTCGCAGATTAGCTTTGGCAGAAATAATAATTGAGATATTGGATGACCATAGCCTCCGCATTTAAATCAGGGACCTTAAGTGGTTCTTTTGAGTAAGTCTCTGTTTCCCCACACAGAAAATCCGCCAATTCTGTCATAGGGCCGCAAACCCGTCTTATATCTCCATAGGGGGCATTGCTGCTTTCAGGTGTCTGCTCGAAATCAACGAAATTGCCCTGTGCATCGATTGTGAGATTCGCTGGCGATTTTCCTTTGACCAGTGAATAAACAGGGTTATTCAAATCCGCAAGGTCACTGCCCAGATTATAATAGTCACACTCGTAAAAAACCCCGTAGTAGATCGTATTCCCATTTTCGCTTTTGCTCTTCTCATAGATCTCAAACGCGGGGAGACTGAGGTCCGTTACATCTTCTGGGGACTGACTGAATGTGTCAGCATAAACCTTTGGGTTATAAACTTGAGCAATCGCATTGTAAATGATAGCGTCCTCCCCGGTAAGCCCAAACGTCTCCGCTGTGGGCATGGGGAATTCATCCCATCTGACAGGCGTCCCATCCAACACGATTTTCCCTGGGGCGTCTGTGCTGTCTTCGGACTGGACGTCATCATCTTGAGGCTGTTGTTGCTCCGTTTCCGAGTCACCTGACCCCTCATTACGCTGATCATCTTTCCCACAGGCAGAGCAGGAAAAGAGCAGCAGCAACATAAGAAGAAAAGCTATTGTTTTTTTCATTTCAAGACCACCCGAATCGTTCCATATACATATTCTCACAATTAGATGCGTTTTCTACTGCCAGAGATCAATCTGATAGATGCGGAACCTCTGTTTTTTCTCCATTGGGATCTACAACATAACCGTTGTATCCATCTGCCACCCAATCACCCTCATCTTGACTATCCAGGAGTACTGTCCTCGTTGCAGAATCATAATCAATACTGATTCCCAGCAATTCGCTGATGGCTCGAATTGGCAGATAGTTGGTTTTACCGCCGGCGACATCAGTATAGAGAATGGAAGACGGCGCTTTCTCTCCGTTTGCAACGGTAATATCCGAACCTGCGGAAATCTTTTTCTCGCCATTCAAAGTAACATTGGCGAAATTATATGTTACTTCCCCTGACGCAGCCATTGCACTCGTCAAGCAACCAAATGTCAAGAGAACTGTCATTACGCCTGCAAAGAAGGACGCTAAATTTCTTTTTTTCTTCATGATAGAGACCCCTTTCTTCAATTCTCACAAGTTTCCTCTCTTATTTTTGGAAAACCGCTCTCCCATTTCACTTGACCACTACACTTTCTGCCATTTTGATCATTTCGTCCTTATCCATCATTCCAATAATTCGGAATGCAATGTTAGCCTTGGAATCCGTCCATACGAGAAGATTCTTCTGCTCTTGCGTGTACACATGAGATTGCTCATCGCCCCAATTGATGTCAAAGCCTCCATCCGGATTACCCTTCCAGTATTTTGCTTTTGCTCCATTGACAGTAACAGATTCGGGGGTTCTCGCTGGGCAAGCTAGGTCGTTTCTGGAATAGAGCCACTCAAAGCTGACATCATCCGCATCTTTCCAGGTTTCTTTCACCAATCCAGAGACACTGTTTCGACTTGTCTTGCTGCTTCCTGCAGGGGTCCACTTCATGTCGTATTTAGGCAGCATATCTTTGCCGACTTCTTTTACACTATTTGCAATTTGCTCCAAACTCGCTTGATCAAGATTTCCACGCAACTTGAAAAGGTTCCCTTCTGTATCCGCCCAGACCAGCAAGTTGAAATCCTTTGTTTTAAAGAAATCAGCTGTTAATCCGTTGACCGTAGCTTTCTGCAGCATACTGGCGGCATCCACATCGTTCCCGAGGAAATCCCGGCAAATTCGATTAGAAGGAGCGAAGCTTTCAAAACTGAGATTATTGTTCACGATATCCGTGTCAGGTTGATAGGAAACCTTGATGAGTGCATTACTAGGTGATTCAACGCTAAATCCAGATAGTTTCCATCCATCCGGCAGCCACGTAGGACGCCACATCGGTGCTTCTGTATACTGAGTTGTGTTGCAACCAGACATCGTGTAGCCTACCATATTGGCCTCAAAAGAGCGACTCCACTGGCCAAGCGCCCCTGCATCTACAGCGGTCGGCTGTTTCTCAAGCCGCACTGTCTTTGTGGCAGAATCGTATTTAATTTCCACGCCAAGCAACTCGCTGATAGCACGGATCGGCAGGTAATTGGTCTTTCCCCCTTTCTCATCAGTATAGAGAATGGAGGACGGAACTTTCTGTCCATTCGCTACCGTAATGTCAGCTCCTGCAGCAATTTTTCGCTCTCCCCGCAGGCTGACATTTACAAAATTAAAGGTTGCTTTACCGGAGGCCGCTAGGGCAGTTGTTACCATGGTCAAAACAAGTACCGTTGCAAAGACTCCAGAGAAATAGGCTAAAATTTTCTTTTTCATATGAGCACTTCCTTTCTATTCGTTTCTAAGTAGCTTCCAGCCCTTCTATCTATTGAACGTACAACTCAACATTTGTATTTCAGGTTTTATTACTTTTTTCACTTCTAGTCATGCTCTCAGCCATATACAAAATATCTTCTTTACTTAGGACACCTCTCAAGCGGAATATCGTATTCGTTTCAAGATCTTCCCACATCAGTACAGCAGTCCTTTCAATGCCATAATCAATTCTGGCACTAAACTGTGCACCGGCTGTTGAATCAATGTACGCCTCTTCTTCAGATACTAGGTTCGGCCAATACTTTGCTTGCACTCCGGAAACATTCACCAGCTCATATTCGCGACTAGGTTCCTCCCAAGGACAAAGTGGATCCGTGATATACTGCCATGTAAGCACCGACCCTGATTTCACCCATTCGTTTTGCATTGCGCCATTTGACTCAAACTGGAACTTCATTTCATATCCATCCGGGATCTCATCCACTTCATAGCTAATACCATCTTCTTGATAGTAAGTCATGCTATTAGCAATTTGCTCGACAGTTTCTCGATCTACCATCCACCCTTTTATCCAGAATAAGTATCCATTCTTATCCTCCCAAACCAGCAACGCATCGTTTTCTCCCTCATAAAGATCAGCCGTATACTCCTGTATTGTGACAGTCGTGTGAGCCTTATCTATCTCATCCGTATCGATGATTGTAGACATGCTTTCTTCTGATGGATCAAAGCATGCACATGTAAGAGATGCGCCAGATCCATTGCTATCTTTAAAGCTCCACCACGATCGGCTGCTTCTGGAATATATATCTGTTACCACCCATCCCTCTGGGAGCCATGTGGGACGCCAAGAGGCCCTGTCTGCGGTCAAGCTGTTATCTCCGTTGCTAAAGTAAGTGATTCTATTTCCGCTTATATCCCGAAGCCAGTTCAATACTACTGCCCGGACCGTCGGACTTACAACCATCAAGCCTCCCAATGCAATGCTGCATACTAGAATGATACAAGCAACATTTGTTATGATTTTCTGCCACATCGGTCTCCTTCTCTTTTTTGCCCATCTGAATGGATCGGCTAAGATTTGCAGACGGAAGCGATTATATCGAGGAGAATAACTATATTCCGCGGATTCGGCAGAATCCATATTTTCCTTAAATTCCAATTGGTTTGCGCCAATTAAGGCTCTAAATAGCAGGCTATCATAACCCTTCATAAAATCCCTCCTTATCCAGCCGCTCTCTCAGCATCATTTTCCCGCGTCTAGCTCTCGTTGCTACAGTAGCCTCGTTCATTTTTAGCCGCTTAGCAATTTCTCGATTGCTATACTCTTCAACATACTTTAGCTCAAGGATTCTTCGATATGTATCCGGCAATGTCTGAATTAATGAAACCAAGTATTGATATTCGTCTTGGCTTTCTTCACGAGCTGGAGGGTCCCATGTCGCAGGGAGTGGTTCTACTCTTTTTTCTTGCCGAAGAATATCGATTGCAGCATTTTTTACGGTCGTAACCGCATATCCTCCTGCCAAATCCCATTCCAAGCAGCTTACTCGTTCCCAATGCTGAATGATTCTGAGCCACGCTTGCTGCACAGCATCCTCCGCTTTTTCATTGTTTTCCAGTATACGTAATGCAATAGCAAACAGTTTCTTTTCGTAAGATTCATATAATTTCATGAATTTATCACGATCCACATCTGTTTCTAGCATTGCAAGATATACCGCAATCATACATTACCCTCCTCAGCATTTCTCCTATCCGCTCTCTTGCTCTTCTAATAACTAAACGGGCAAATTAAGCCTTCCATTTCATCTATGCATGACTTTTTTCAAATGCGAATATCTATCCCGTTTTAATTTCCAATTATATCTGGCTTTTCATACGGCACTGCATATGCCTGCTCTTCTCCGTTTGAAGAAGTGCGAACGATATAGAATGTTTTGTCCTTTGAGTCAATTGATAGTTCAATCTCATATCCGTCCAGCGAGGTTTCTTTTCCGCAATACCAATGTCCCGAAAAATTTGCTTCAGGTATTTTCTCATTTTCTGTCCAGCACGGTAGGTAAATCCTTTCAACCGTGCAGCAGTTTCAGTAAGATGGAGAGCTTTAAGTAATTGCTCCACAGCGGCCGTGTTTTGTAGATGATTAAATTCTATTACCGTGTACCCCTGTTTACTGAGAATTGTCTTCTTTGCTTAGCTGATTATCTCAATAGAGTTTCAATTACATTCTTCGTTATAGAACATATAGCAACTAAGCATGGAACTCCTCGCTACCCGATTTGGCAGCGTGGAGTTCCATTAAAGTCAAAAAGAGAATCATGCGCCCTTCCTCGCAAAGAATTCCGACATGGTAATGCCCAACCCATCGCAGATCCGCTCAATCGTGTCGACAGATAATTGTCCGCCGCGGCGTTCGCTGTTTTTCAGGGTCGAATGAGATACATCGCATATCTGAGACAGCTTAAAAAACGTAAGACTCCGCTCATCTGCCAACTCTCTCACGATTGCAATCGTGTTCATCAAATCCCCGCCTTTCAGCATTTTAATTTTCAAAGTTTCTTACAGCACACGCCCAATGACCCGGAATCCTCGTTCCGGGCTGATGATCCTATCAAAATAGTCTTTGTTATACGAAATCAGAACCGGCTGCATGTGGAGCCTTCCGTAGCTGTCCGTAAATGCGTCACGGTCGCTCTCGTCAGGCTCCCGCTCCCCATAGGATTTCAAATAGCCTTCACCATCATAGACGAACACACCGACCTGACCTATTGAGAGCGTCTCGCACCGCTCCACCCAGACGATCTGCCCGTCATGATAGACCGGCTCCATACTGTTGCCGGATACTCTAACGCCAAAATCCGCTTCCGCCGGGACCGCGTTTTCCGGAAAGCTGACCATCTCAAAGTTGTCCTCATCCAAGAAGTTGCCTGTACCGGCTGAGACTCTGAGATTGCTGACGGGCTTATCGATATAGCGGATCGTATTCGTGGGCGTTGGCATGGGATTGTATTTGCCAGTAGCAATCAGATCCTCTCGGTAAGCACGAACCTTTTCCGCACCCACTTCGTTGAGCAGAGGCGTGTGTTCTCCGGTAAAGGCAGCAAGGCCATCCTCAAGATCCAGCGCATAGCAGATCGCCAGCAGTTGATACGCATTGGGAACAGTCAGGCCATTCGTCCACTTTCCCAGCGCGGATTGGCTTACATCTACACCAAAGTCCTTCAATGTTGTGCAGAATTCTTTTTTACTCAGCTTTCGGTTTTTGAGTTCTTCCGAAAGCCTTGTACCAATTACATTGTTCTGCTTCTCAGTCTCAGCACTGTATCTTACACCGTTTTTTGAAGGAGCCGGAAACGGGATAACCGTTGTTTTATGACTGTTCATAAAGAAACCCTCCGTCTTAGGATAATCCCATTATACACGGGGACAGCTATTCTTGTCAATCACAAATAGCTTGTTGCGCTACAAATGCGACATTGACATAGCTTTATAAGATTGTTATGATGGGGCCATAGCCAAGGGAACACCTTCCCTTCCATGACAGCTAAGATGTGAGGAGGAACGCGGATGCCGATTTTATCTCGGAAAGATCTTGAACGGATATCCCGCAGAGTGCTGTTCCGCTATCTGACGCTGTCAGACCGCAAAATGGATCGCATCGACCCGATCGACTTTGCGGAAAAGATCTGCGGTCTTCATTTCGCGTTTGCGGATATGAGCGTAACGGGCTCGATCCTTGGGCTGACCTCCTATAGCGACGTCGATCTCACCATATCCGTTCCCCGTGGAAACGGGTCAGTCCAGGAATTTCACTTGAACGGCAATATCGCCTATGTGGATCAAAACCTCGCAAATGCGGGATCGGTGGGACGGTTGAATTTCACTCTGGTACATGAAGCCGCGCATCAGATCCTCGGTATGCTTTACCCGGAGGAATATAATCCAAGCGCGCAGCCGTTCATCTGCCGCCTTGCGGATGAACGCTGCACATACCCCATCACCGATTGGGTAGAATGGCAAACGAATGTGCTGACGGCGTATCTCCTACTCCCCCGTGAGCTGATCGACCGCTGCATGGATGAGCTTGGCCTTGGCCGGCAGATCAAACTCCTGAACAAAGTATTTGCCCCCAAGGAATATGCTCTGTTTTCTGAAATGGCAAGGCGTCTGGGCGTCTCGAAAACAGCATTATCCATTCGTCTGGACAATCTTGGCATGATCAGCCGAAATGATTTTAGTGATCCATATGCGCCCATCCATATTTATGCGGATGACTTTGACACAGCATAGGAGGTAGTTGTTATTATGGCAAAAATCAATTCCAAGGCGCTTGACCCGCAGCGGTATGCCTGCATCCAAGCCGAGCAGCGGGAGCTTGAGCAGCAGTACTCCACCCATATCACCATGGCACGGCTTTGCCCGTATTGTAAGCTGCGGCTTGAAACGCTCTGCAAAGGGGCCCACGGCGCGACATACCTGAAGTGCCCGCAATGCGGAGAGGCGGTTTTCTTCCCACCTGTTGTATTCCGCATCGCATAACCGCGAATAATCGATCTGTCCCCAACAATTAAATACCAAGTATGAGCCTCGGAGCCGCTTGATGCGTGACCATCCCATGTGCCGCTTGATTTGCAACTATCGTTCCTTTTAGGAACATAGTTCTGTCAACGCGGCCAATGGTCAGACAAATCAAGCGGCTCTTTTTTTGCGCATGCAGCTCCGGAAAAGGAGTTTGCAATGCGCTTTTTTCATATTCTCCCCCTTTTAGCGTGGGAGCCGTATATCGCTGAATACCCCTGATCTCCCGATTTTTTGAACCTTACCAAATTCAAAAAATCACAAAGGAGATCAAAAATCATGTCTGAAAAAGCATATATTCTCAACATTTACAACACCATGACCGGCGAATTTGAGCTCGTCCAGGTCACGAAGGAAGTCTTCCAGACCTACAGACGGACGAAATGGCACATTGAAGACAGCACGGAACGCTTTTACAAGCACGAAACGCAGATGAGTTCTCTGATCGGCGGCGAAAATGACGGATACGAGCGGTTCCATGAATTTATTGATTATGACAACACCCCTGAAAATCAGGCAATTGAGGAGATGGTGCGCCAGTCCCTGCGTAATATTCTGGATCTGCTCCCGCCGAAGGATTATGAGCTGATCTACGAGCTTTACTTCAAAAACCGCTCTGAAAAGGAATACGCGCAAAGGCTTGGGGTCTCTCAGCAGGCCATTCATGTGCGGAAAAAGCGCATCCTGAAAAAAATTAAAAATAATTTGGATGAGCAGGGTTGTTAAGATGCCAGTTTTCTCCCGTATACATGCGAGAAGAAAAGAATCTTCTTGTGAACATCGAAAACTGAATATCCGGTGACGAATAACGTCAGCTGACGGTCCCCCGGCGAGGGGGAACAGCGATGCGGCGGATGTGCGAAGACCACCTGCATCGGAATTACTCCGATGTCAATGAACGGCCAATAAGGTGCAGAGCGAAACTCATTCAGCCAAAAGCGGGCATGGCAGCCCGTCTCGCAATGATCCCGTCAGCCTATAATGGTACATCCTGTCCAGCCACAGCCACAAGCAATGGGGGCAGCTCGGAGAGATCCTCGGAGGGGTGAGATTCCCGATGGGCGCTGCCAGGCGCCGGTTCGTTCAACCGCCCGACGGTCCGGGAAGTAGTGTCGAATAGGACTGAGCAAAAGAACTTTAAAAAATATAATGAGGGCCGCTCCATATCCGGGTATAGCAATATGCTTCCAACCAAGACAGGAGCGGCCCTCTGTTTTTATCTTCCCCAATGTGATATAATCTGAGTAAAATCTACGTATTTCATAAGGGGGGCGGTATTCCATGACCAACTATAGCTTGAAGCCTACAGACGAAAATGCATTGGGCTTGCTTAAAACTGACCCTATAGGCAGAAATAAGTACATACGGCGGTTTATTCAAATGTTAACCCGTATGGAGGATGATTGCTATACAGTCGCCTTGAATGGAGATTGGGGCAGCGGCAAGACATTCTTTGTGAAACAGATCAAGATGATTCTTGATGCCTACAATTCGCAGTCCAATATGGCAGCAGGACAGCGTACCGCTGTACAGCAATGTTATGGGGACGCTTCCTGTCCAAACTCCTATGCAACGGTATATTATGACGCTTGGGCATTCGATAACCATGACGACCCAATTCTTTCTCTGGTATACGCAGCACTTAAAAGCGGGTGTGGAGAAGAACCGGAAGGCAAAAAGAACTCGATTATTGAGACTGCGGTAAGAGTAATCGATGTGATCAAGGGTACAAATTTAGCAGAAATCTATGAAGCATTCAAGAATCACCAACCAGAAAAATTAACAGCAGAAATTGAAAAGACGGAAGATATAAAGGACAGCATACGAGCATTCATTGACACCCTGATTCAAGAAAAGGGAAATCGGCTGATTATCTTCATTGACGAACTGGACCGATGCAAGCCGGACTATGCAATTCGGCTCCTTGAACGTATCAAGCATTACTTTGATGATGAGCGGATCACCTTTGTATTTTCTGTAAATCTCACGCAGCTTCAATGGACGGTAAAATCCTATTATGGAAACAGCTTTGACGCAACTGGATATTTGGAAAAGTTCTTTGACCTTCTCTTTACGCTTCCACCTACCGATTATGAACGCTTTCTACAGAATCGGTTGAATCTGGATTCGGACAGCATCACAGGCCAAGTGTGCCTTGCTATTATCAAGCAATTCCATTTTTCTATGCGCCAAATGGAGCGTTACATCAGAATTGTGAAAATTGCTGATAGCATCGACGCTTGCAAGAGTGTGGTTGGCCGTGAAGAAAAAGCAAGGGCATTTGTAGAAGAAGCAGTGATACCTATTCTCATCGGCCTTCAAATGCACGATCTGGACATGTATCGAGAATTCAAAAACGGGTATAGTTCTAAAGTTATGATAGATATACTTACCAGCCCGGATGTTCTGCAATGTGGATTCCTTATAGATGCAGACGAAACATTTCGTACTGGCGAAACTTTACAAAGAAATAAAAACCATGTAGAAATGAGGGATAGACTGCAAGAAGCATACGAGGCCCTTTTTTTGAAAACAGGAAGGGTCGATGTTGGGAAAATGACATTTTCAAACCACACGCGAGAGTATCTGTATGAAGCAGAATCCATACTTATCTCTGATAATAAATTTGATTTTGAATAATAGAAGATCCCAAACCCGTTTTACAAAGCGGGCTTGGGATTTTCTATTATAAGCAAACTAACCGATAAATTGAGAGCATCGCTTTTATTCTTGAGCTAGCAGGTGCGTTTTCAACAATGCATTCTCCAAGGCTCTATAATCTTCATGTAACTGCCACCAGCAGGGCTTCAGAAAGCAGAGAACATTCTCCGCCCATCTGTAGTCATCCGGCTGCAGCGTTCCCATTATGACACCGCGCTGAAACGCGGCGTTTCGTTTCCGCACAGACACTTCCACACCGGCCTGCGCCAAATGCGCGTTCAAAAAACCGCAAATGACAGCCGCCTCTTCCGTTGTATAAAGCATAGTTCTCCTCCCTTTCCACAAACAGGCACCATTGTAACATGATGGCCCTATTTTTGAAATCGGCTGTTTCCACAAGAATCCAGCCGAAAGTTTTATACAAACGCTTGTTCGATTTATGGTGCTGTGCTATACTGTTTTCAGAGAGGAGGTGCGCCATGCAGCAAAACAGACGAACGTATATTGCCATTGACCTGAAATCCTTCTACGCCTCCGTGGAGTGCATGGAGCGCGGGCTCGACCCTCTGACCACCAATCTGGTGGTGGCTGATGCCAGCCGGACGGAGAAAACCATCTGCCTTGCCGTGTCCCCATCCCTAAAGGCATACGGCATCTCCGGCAGAGCGAGGCTTTTTGAAGTGGTGGAGCGTGTCAAGGAAGTCAACGCGGAACGGCGGCGCAAAGCTGGCTGCCTTTCCGAAAAGAGCTTCAACGCCAATGAACTGGCGGCTGACCCATCCAGAGAAGTAGATTATCTCATTGCCCCTCCTCGGATGGCAAAATACATTCAGATCAGCACGCAGATCTACAATGTCTATCTCAAATACATCGCGCCCGAGGACATCCACGTCTACTCCATCGACGAGGTGATGATGGATGTGACCAGCTACCTCGAGACGTATCACATGACCGCCCGAGAGCTGGCGAAGACCATGATCCTCGATGTGCTGGGCACCACAGGCATCACGGCCACGGCAGGCATCGGTACAAATCTCTACCTCTGCAAAGTCGCCATGGACATCATGGCAAAGCACGTCGCGCCGGATGAAAATGGCGTCCGCATCGCGGAGCTTGACGAAATGAGCTACCGCAGGCAACTCTGGGCGCACCGTCCGCTGACGGACTTTTGGCGCGTCGGGCGCGGCTACGCCAAAAAACTCGAGGCCATCGGCATCTACACCATGGGTGATATTGCAAGATGTTCCATCGGCAAGCCGAACGAATACTATAATGAAGAACTGCTCTATCGGATGTTCGGCATCAACGCTGAGCTCCTCATCGACCACGCATGGGGCTGGGAGCCGTGCCGTATGCAGGATATCAAGACATACCGGCCAGAAACGAACAGCGTCTGCTCCGGGCAGGTTCTCCAATGCCCGTATTCCTTTGAGAAAGCACAGTTGGTTGTACGGGAGATGGCGGAAGCCGTCGCACTGGATTTGTTGGAAAAAAAGCTGGTAACGGATCAGTTGACCCTGACGGTGGGATATGACATTGAAAACACCGCAGGCGGCAGCTACCACGGCGAGACCGTGACAGACCGCTATGGCAGGAAGATCCCCAAGCACACCCACGGAACAGCAAATCTGCCGAGAAAGACATCTTCGGCCCGGAGCATCACGGACGCCGTTCTTGGCGTTTATGACGCAAAGGTCAATTCAAAGCTGTCTATTCGGAGACTTACCATCACAGCCAATCGGCTGGTGGGCGAAGATACGGTACAGCAGGAGCCGGAAGCCCCAGTGCAGTTCAATCTGTTTGACAACGTTGAAGTGCAGGAGCAGCGGTTGCAGGAGGAAGAAGCTAAACTGAAGCGGGAACGCAAAATTCAGGAAGCCATGCTCGACATTAAAAAGAAGTTCGGCAAAAACGCCATTTTGAATGGTGGAAGCTATCTGGAGGGCGCTACCGCCAAAGAGCGGAATAAGCAGATCGGAGGGCATAAGGCATGAGCGGACAATACGATGACATCATTCGTCTGCCCCATCCGGATTCGCCAAAACATCCACGGATGTCCCTCTATGACCGTGCGGCGCAGTTTTCACCCTTTGCCGCCCTGACCGGCCACAGCGCCGCCATTGCGGAAACCGGGCGGCTGACGGACCGTCGTGTAGAACTGGACGAATACGAAATGACGCGAGTGGACGCAGAACTGCAGCGCCTCCAGGAGCTGCTTCCCAGCAGGCCCACGGCGTCCATCACCTACTTTGTGCCGGACGAACGGAAGAACGGCGGCAGCTACCAGACTGTTACCGGATCGGTCAAACGGATCGACGCGGTCAACGGCGTGATCCAGATGACGGACCGGCAGTGTATTCCCATCGCGGATGTTTTCAGCATCGAGATCATCCCGTAAAGACACCATAACGAAAACTCCCAAACCCATTTGTAAAAGTGGGCTTGGGAGTTTTCATTATCATTCAAATCAAATCACAAAAGGAGGAATCCGAATGAATCCAAACGCAGATTATCTCGGCATCGTCACCATGCTTCGCAGCCTGCGGGAGCAGGGGCTCGTCAGCGGCAGCGAAGCCAAAAAAATCGCCGCGCGGCTGAGGGTACAGCTTGGCGCGGACATCATTATTTCTCTTTGATTTCTTCGCTTTTAGGATAGCTATTGCGGATGTTATATGGTATTGTGTGTTGCTGACGAAGGAGGTGGCAAAGGAATGAACAACCGTGAAAAAAGCATCGGCTCTCTTGCGCTGAATCCCGCACTGCGTCGTATCATCATCCCTGCCGCCGATCAGGACCACGCGCGCCCCCTCCGGGTAGCGGCATACGCCCGCGTCAGCTCGGACTCCAGTGACCAGCTCCACTCCTACGCCGCCCAAACCGCTTACTTCGCAAAGCTCATCAACAGCGATCCGAATCGGACGTTTGTAGATGTCTATGCAGACAAGGGCATCACCGGCACCTCCACCGAAAAGCGTGAGGACTTCCAACGGATGATGGAGGATTGCCGCAGTGGAAAAATCGACCGCATCCTCGTTAAATCCATCTCCCGCTTCGCCCGGAACACCAAGGAAAGTCTGGCGGCTGTACGGGAACTGAAGTCTCTCGACATCAGCGTCTACTTTGAGGTGCAAAACATTGACACCGCGCAGGCCACCGGCGAAACACTCACAGCAGTCTTCTCAGCTCTGGCCCAAAAGGAAAGTGAAGCGATCTCTGAGCGGATGCGCCACAGCTACCAGATGCGGATGCAGCGCGGCACCTTCTCCACCCACTGCGCCCCCTACGGCTACCGGCTGGTTAAAAATCAGCTTGAGGTCATTGAGGAAGAAGCCGTTATCATCCGCCAGATCTTCGACCGCTATCTCTCTGGCATCAGCATGGAGGATATCGCAAAGGAGATCACGGCGCTGGGCATCCCCACCAAGCAAAACACCCCCTTCTGGCAGGTTCGCAGCATCCAATACATTCTGCGAAATGAAAAATATGTCGGGGACTCCCTGCTGGGAAAAACTTACACCACACTCACTCTCCCCCACCGGAAAATAGAGAATAAGGGTGAGGGAGTCCAATATTTTATCGAAGGAAGTCATCCTCCCATCGTCAGCCGCACGGTGTTTGATAAGGCGCAGCAGCTTCTATCGCGAAAAAGCGCCGCCATTCCCCCTCGTGCCGCCGCTCCCCATCCCCTTTCACGGAAGATCGTATGCGGACATTGCGGTGCGTTCTGTAAGCGAAAGAAAACCCGCGGCACCGCCTACTGGATCTGCCAGACACATAATAAAAATGCCGGGAGCTGTCCGACCATGCAGATCCCCGAAACGGAGATCACAGAAGCATTCCTTCGGATATATTTCACGCTCAAGCATCATGGCGATCAGGTTCTGACCCGGCTCATTCAGGATCTCCAGGCAGCCAAAAACGGCAAGCTGCTTTGGAGCGAGGATATTGTAGAACTCAATAAGCAAATTGCGGACATTGCGTGTCAGGAACGATTATTGGCCCAGCTCAAGCAGCAGGCCGTGGTCGATCCTGATATTTTTATATTCCAAAGCAATCAACTGGCTGAACAGCGCCGCGAGGCAAAGCTGAAAAAATCCCGCATTCTCCGCTCCGAAGACGATCAGACAGTCCAACGCACACAGGAGCTTCTGGACATTCTGGAAGATGGGCCGGATCTGCTGACGACCTTCGATGAGGCACTGTTCAGCGAATTGGTTGAGACGATCACCATCCAGGATAACAGCATCATCCGCTTCCGCCTGATCAACGGGCTGGAGCTTCCGGAACACATTGAAAGGAAAAAATAAACCGATGGCAAGCAAGCGAAAAATGGTCTTTGGCTACCGCATGGAGCTTGGGGACATCGTCCCTTCTCCCAACGAGGCCGAAACGGTGCGGTACATCTACACACGGTACCTCGCCGGCGCGTCATTCCAGTGCTTGGCAAACGAGCTGAATCAGAAAGTGCTCCCCTACCACACCGGCAAGTCCTGGAACAAAAATATGGTGGCCCGTATTCTGGAGGACAGCCGCTATGTTGGAGCGGATCTCTATCCCCCGATCATATCCGCTAAACAGCTCCAAGCCGTACAGGAACGGCGAAAGCAGAACTGCACGGCCTCTCCCCCGCTCCCCGCGCAGGCCGAGCTCTATAAGCTGTGCGGCAGCGCAGTCCCCGGCAGTGCAGTGAAAAGAATACGTAAGGCATTGAATCACCTGATTGATGATCCTCTGCGGATCAGCATGGCGGCATCCGCCGTCTGCGACACGGCAGAGATCCGGCAGCTCCAACAGGAACTGGACACGCTGCTGCAGACACCGCCTGTAGATGAGGACGCCGCACGGCAGAAAGCCTTGGAGGTCGCGTCCCTAAAGCTGGCGAGCGTCAAAACGGAGGAATATGAATCCCACCGTCTCCGCAACATCTTTGAAACACATCCGAAAATGGACGCGCTGGATGCCGCGCTTCTGAAGCAGAGCCTACGCAAAATCGAATGCCACGGTGACACGGTATGCCTTCTGCTGAAAAACGGCCAATGGCTGGAAGCGTAGGCAGATGTGCATACCATCGAAACACACCAAAAGAACAGTGCAATAAAAGGAGCGTGAGTGCGCATGACAGAGTCTCAGCCGGAAAAGAAGATCATCGTCATTCCGGCAAAAAAGGAATCCCCGCAGGAACAGGCCAAGAAGCGGAATCTGCGTGTTGCCGCCTATTGCCGCGTCTCCACCGGTGATGAGGAGCAGTTGACCAGCTACGAAAACCAGAAAGCCTTCTACACCGAAAAGATCATGAAAAATCCGGAGTGGACAATGGTGGATATCTTCGCGGATGAGGGCATCACGGGAACCTCCACCTGCCGGCGTAAGGATTTCCTGCGTATGATCCGCCAGTGCAGACAAGGCAAGATCGACATGATCCTTGCCAAATCGGTCTCCCGCTTCGCCAGAAATACGCTGGATACCATCAGCTACACCCGTGAGCTGCGGAGCCTTGGCATCGCCGTGATCTTCGAGGAGCAGAACATCAACTCCATCTATCCGGAAAGTGAATTCCTCATCGCGCTCCACGCCGCCTTCGCACAGTCCGAGAGCGAATCCATCTCCGCCAATGTCCGCTGGGGCAAGCGCCAGTCCATCAAAGACGGCAAAGTCACCTTCCAGTACAAAACCCTGCTGGGCTATGAAAAAGGGCCCGACGGGAATCCTGTGATCATTCCGGAGGAAGCAGAAACTGTCCGGCGGATTTTTGAATGGTACCTTGCCGGAAAAAGCGTCCGGGATATCCGTCTGGCGCTGGTGGCCGGTGGGTTCCAGAACGCCGTTGGAACCACAGACTGGACCACCAGCAACCTGCGTTCCATCCTCACCAATGAAAAATATTGCGGAGACGCCCTGCTCCAGAAAACCTTCGTTAAGGACTTCATCAGCAAAAAATCGATCCCAAACACAGGGCAGCTCGCCAAAGTCCTGATCCAAAACAATCATGAAGCCATTATCAGCCATGAGATATTCGATGCCGTGCAGCTTGAACTCGCGCGGCGCCGCGCGCAGGACGGCCGCTCAAGAAAAAGCGTCCCCACGGGTCGCGGAAAATTCAGCGGCAAATACGCGCTCAGCGGTCTGCTATTCTGCGGCGAGTGCGGTACGGCTTACCGGCGTGTCGTATGGACACAGCATGGTGAAAAACGTGCGGTATGGCGCTGCACGAGCCGTCTGGATTATGGCAGAAAATACTGTCTGAACTCTCCGACACTGGATGAAGAACCGCTCCAACAGGCAATTTTGAACGCCATCAACTCCGTCATGTCCGATCATAGCGCTCTGGCAGAGCAGCTTAGAGATACGATGGAACAGGAGCTATCCCCCATCCCCGGTGAGAGCATGAGCCTCGGAGATATTGACCGCGCCATAGCAGACTTGGGGCGGCAATTCACCGCCCTGCTGAGCGAGGCCGCCGATGCGGGCAACGCGGACGGTTACACCGCGCGGTTTCAATCTATCTCCACGGCAATGGCAGAGTTCAAGCGCCGCAAGGCCATCATCCAACAGCTGCGACAAGAGCAGGATCAAACAGACCGCCGCATGCAGAGGGTCACAATGGCGTTGAAAAGCACATCGAACAGGCTCACGGAATGGGATGACGGCACGATCTATCAGCTTTTGGAAAAGGTCACCGTCCTGTCCAGAGAGTGCGTCCGTGTGACGCTGCGGGACGGTCTGGAAATTGAACAGGCTGTAGAACAGCCAAAAAGGAGGAAATTCGCATGATTTATGTAACTGGCGACTGTCACGGAAATTTTGCAAGGTTCGAGCAAAAAAACTTCCCGGAACAAGCGAACATGACGAAGGATGACACGGTCATCATCACAGGAGACTGCGGCGGCGTGTGGTTTGGCGACAGCCGCGACGATGAAACGCTGGACTGGCTGGAACGCCTGCCCTTCACGCTTGCCTTCGTCTGCGGCAACCATGAAAACT
>OJUG01001528.1_pt1 | contig 28943 bp, 26 predicted proteins | sample 1599841 | NCBI WGS metagenome assembly OJUG01 (sample SAMN04168659, study PRJEB22393) | human gut metagenome | biome: human gut microbiome; feature: stool | host: Homo sapiens | collected 2014-05-12 | reverse complement strand
CGACCACCGAGATCTACACTCTTTCCCTACACGACGCTCTTCCGATCTCGAATGGTTGCACCGATATACGCAGCTTCGTGATATACGGTTTCTCCGCTGTATAACGTAATCGCATCCGGTACATTGGAAAGCGGTTCTTTTTCAACACGAAAAATTTGATGTTCCAAATGCTTTAAATCTTCCGTTGCAAAGCGAATTCCCGATTCCGGTACAATAGGTGCAGACACTTGTACATGATGTTGTCTTGCCATTCGCATAAGCACATTTGCTGTATGGCGTACACGGGCAAACACCTCGGCTCCTATTTGATTATCCAAAGTGTCACACGACAGAGATACCGTTACCTCACTTGCTTGAGACAACATGAGTTCAATTAAGTCAAATTCCTGCTGCGTAAACCCCTCAAAAGAGTCAATATAAATATGGTAACCCCCAAAAAAGCGATGTTCCGTAAACGTATATTTCAGACGTTGAAGGTCGTCCAATGGGTCTAAATAGCTTTGCGCTACCAAAGCATCATATGCGGATAAAATCAGACCGACTTCCTTGAGTTTTTGTTTCAGCTTTTTATCTTCTGTCTTCTGTGCTGTTTCCAATAATACAGCAGGTGCAATTGCACACATTTTTAATTCTGCAGACATAGAGAGCATGAAAGGAATTAATTCTTCCACACGTGTTACATAAAACTCCAGCTCTTCTTTTACCTCTTCCAAAGCCAGGTTCATGAAAATATTTCGTCCTCCGTCATCTAATTTTGCAATTCCGCTGCCTCCATAAGCGCGAAACGCCATATCGGTAAGACGGGTAAAACTCATAACCTGCACCTTATTTACTTGTTTTGGACCAAGCAGCTTGAGCATTGCTTTTTCTGATTCAAACGAATATTGTTCCGGAACCAACAGCATAATTTTTTCTGTATTTTGCTCTGCAAGCTGTTTTACTTGTTCTCGAATCCTGTAAGTTTTTCCGCTTCCTGCACGGCCTAATATCAGTTGTAGCATAACTCTCTCCTGTTTGCGTGAAATACATCATTGTATTTTTTAGTATATCACAATTATACCGCAAAAAAAAGAAGACACCTTTTCCCTTTTATAAAAAAATGTATGATATATAGTTGTTATTGGCCATATAAAAATGCTATACTAAAATTGTAAATGATTGAAAACTATATGTTGACAAATACGATAAAATATCAGTAAACAAGAAAAAGGAGACAAATATGATACTGGATTTTTCAAAAATAGAGGAAACCGTGATACCTCAATTTTATGGCGGAGAGAAAGAAATAAAAGCACATATGAAAATTGATAAAAATAATAAAATTTTATTGGGCACATTAGAACCCGGCGCTTCCATTGGTCTGCATACCCATGAAACCAACAGCGAAATCATTTATATCTTGAGCGGAAAAGGCAAAGTTCTGTTTGAGGGAGAGTACGAATCGGTTTCTGCCGGATTATGTCATTATTGTCCACAGGGATGTTCTCACAGCTTAATCAATGACAGTGATGACAAATTAACCTTTTTTGCAGTCGTTCCAGAGCATACAAAATAAAATGATAGAGACACATAATATATCAAGGAACAAGAGAAAGCTAACTTAACATCTAACAAATATATTGAAACAAAAAAGGAAAGACGGATATACCATCTTTCCTTTTTCTCTATTATGTAGCACTTCATCTATATTAAACAAATAATACTTATATAGCCTATATACTTACTAAGTTACAACAAACAGCAAGTATATATTCTGCTTAACACCCTATGATTGTTATATAAAAGACATATTTTGTTTTGTATTAAATTATATGCTCATATTTTTTTCAATAATTCTTCTTTTTTAACTTTGAATTCCTCATCTGTCAGAATTCCTTTTTGATTTAATTCAAATAACTTTTCAATCTGTTCTACAGCATTGTTGTTTTGCACTGAATTCTTTGATATCTCTCCTGTGGAAACTGAAAATTCATTTTTGGTTTTTTCAAAAGTTCTAACAATTTTTTGAACCATATCTCGTTTATACGAAACCAAAATGTCATATGATTTTGTCATAGTATACAGTTCTATATGTCCACCTGTTAATCCGTTTGTTTTGGCATTAATAGAACGAATTTCGTTAAGAGGAATAATTTCTGTTGATGAATTAAACATTATTTGATAATAAAATAATACTCTCTGATCTGTTAATATGATAACACCAGGAAGTTTTTCTTTTTTGCGTGTATTATTTGTAGTAATTATCATATTAGTCGGCGCGATGAAAAAAATTTTTTCATCGGGACCTACCAATGCTTCTGCCTTTTCAATATTCTTTTTATTTCCAGCTGTTTTAATATTGTACTCTTCAATTATTTGTAATGTATCCTCCCGCATTTTTTCCTCCTTATAATATATAAAATTATTTATATTATATCATATTTCTAACAGAAAAATCCAGTGTAACCTTTGTATTAATTATCCTAGATATAAATAAGGTATCAAACAGATAGGGAGTATGATTTTAACCATACTCCCCTAATACTGATAAATTACTTTCTAAGTAAGCCCATATATGCCGCATAACTTCTATAAATTACCATCCAAACCAGCTTTTTATACTCTCATAAATTTCTACTGTTTTAAATTTTACCTCATATTGATTTCCTTCTACCGCGTTCATCTGCTCATCAGTTAAAACATCATCCAATTCCGGCATGCCTTCTCGCTTCTCTGCTGCCGGAAGGCACATCGCAGGAAACAGCACACACCACCAATTTTGTCCCGCACCTTCTCCGATTAGCACGCGCAAGGCATCATAATTTCCGGCAGGCATCGTAATATCATCGTACTGTCTGTTATTGAAGAATATATTTTCTACTTCTACTGTTACACCATAAGTATACCCTTGTTTGTAAATTTCATCCTGTGCTACTTGTTCCAAATACGCAATATTCGCTTTGGCTGTGCTTATTGCTTCTTCTTTTGTTGTACATTCACTAAACAATTCTCCCGTTTCGTCCAGAAGCCTGTCTCTTACTTTTAACTTTAGTGCTTGGTCTTCTTCCGAATCAGAATTTGCCAATACATGTAAACGAAATACTTCATTTGGAATTTGCTCACATTGTGCGGCAAATGCCGTAAAGCTGGTGAAAGAAAATAAAATTGCAATTACAAATCCAATCAACAGTGCCTTTTCTATGTATTTCAACTTTGTCATGAATAAAACCTCTTTCTGTTTGAAATGTTACTAACAGAATGGACAGGTTTTATTTTATTTATACATGCTTGTGAAAAAATTTTTTGAAAGAAAAACAGAACACCCAAAATTATTATGGTTGGATGTTCTGTTTTTCTCAAATAAAGATTAAATTTAACAGCAGCATAGTGGTAACGCCGGGAATACCGCCTACGGCTGAAACTCCGATGCTGAGTGGATTCAGAGGCAAGCGTACACCAGTAAAATATCCGGATAGATTTACGGCCAGCAAAGCGCAAAGCCCTACACAAATACTGATAACTGTTTTCCGAACCGGTTTTTTTGACTTGGCAATTACTTGTACCAAAACAAGCGCTGCAAAAATGCCCAGCGCGATTAAAATGCCAATAAAAATCCGCACATTTTATCCCCTCGCTTATATTAAAAATACGTTTCGAAAGGAGGAACAGCGATTCCCTGCTGTTTTGCGACATCCAGCAAATGACGGTAACGCGCCTGAAGTGCCCTATCTTCATAAATACACGCCTCAATCATATCTTGGTTGCTTTCCAGCTCAAACCATTGGCGATTGCAGGCGAGCAAACGACTTACTTCTTTGATTTCGTCTAACAAATGTTCATGTTGTTTTTCTTCGCTTAATTTTAAAACGTGTTTATTTGCATCTGTATGTTCCATCATATCAGCTTCCGCCCTTCCAATGATACTTATGCAGGTAGAATGGACAAATATGCCCCAAATATACCTTTTTTAGAAAATTATAAAAAATTACCAGTAAATCCATTATTCCTTTATGTGTGCAACCAGATATAACATAAATTGTTTGCTTTGGTTGGCGGATATTCCCGACTCCGTACAGTATAATACTGCCATGGAGGTATGAAAAATATGATAAATCCTAAAAAGAATATTGCCTTAAATTTATTCACACTAAGAAAATATCATAAACTTCCCCAAGCAGAAGTAGCAGATAACATAGGAGTAAGCAGACAAGTAATAGCAAAATGGTAACTCGGAGTTTCTCAAACAAAAGGATATTAAGAAAAATTTGATATTTCCTGCTTGCGAACAAAAGAGTATTGCCATTAAGACTAAGACATACCACAACAAACCGGAAATCTTTTTTATTACTGAAAAACAATTTGATTGACTTAAAACTTATCGGATTCCAGCAGTATACAAAATCGCCTCCAAGGTACGTCTGATTATCCTTTTTCTCCTGTCTCCAATATTTCCTTTTGTATTTTTCAGAGTATTGGGGAGTGGTTCAGGACACTTATTAGTTCATGTCAATGGCTTGTTGCGTAAGCAATGATTTCGTACTTTTATATTTATAGGCTGATAAATAATTTCCAAAGGCAGGAACAAAATGACGACAATATAATATTGTGGTATAATAAACGTAAAGATAAATCAAAATTTGCAAAGGAGTTTGCATAGAAGATATGATTAAAAATTACTATGGCAGTCTGTGCACCGAGATGTATGAAATTTTACATAAAAAAGCGCCACCAGACGAACTCGAGTTCTATATTTCTTATGCAAAAAAAGGAATGTCAATTTTAGAACCTTTATGCGGCAGTGGACGTTTTTTAGTTTCCTTTCTGCAAAAAGGGTTTGATATTTTTGGTATAGACTTGTCTAAAGAAATGTACGCAAAATTAAAAGAAAAAGCTCCCGATGCCAAAGTTTTTCTGGGAGATATACTGGCTTTTGATTCGGAAGAAAAATATGACTATATTTTTATACCCTCTGGTTCTATGTCGTTATTTACAGATACAGAATTGTGTAAAGCAATCTTAATAAAAATAAAATATCTGCTGAAAAAAGGTGGTAAATTTGTTTTTGCAGTTGATACAATCGCCGACAGATGTCCTAATGACTCTGATTATAAGATTTCCATATCTGTAAAAACAAAAGACGGATATGATTTGATTTTGAAGAACAAAAATTATTATGATGAAAATACCCAAACTCAATTCTCACCAAGTATTTATGAACTGTATCATGAAACAGGATTACTGCAGCGTGAAAAAATGGATTTTCAAACGCACCTTTATAAACTTGGCGAAATGGAACAATGCTTACAAAATGTTGGCTTTACAAATATAAAAGTATATTCATCTTATAAAAAAACGATTGCGAAAAACAATCAAGCTAAAATGTTTTTATACGAATGTTCTCATTGACAATTTCCGATTTATAAAATCGTTAAGCAATAATTTACAAAGGAAAATGATATGAATACACCAATACTAAAAACAGAACGATTGATTTTAAGAAAATTTACGCAAGAAGATGTGGGAGCTCTTTTTTTGATTCTCAAAGATGAAGATGTCAATAGATTTTTACCTTGGTATCCTATAAAAAACATGGCAGAAGCTAAGAAATTTTATGAAGAAAGGTATGCTGCAAAGTATAAGCAGCCACAAGCATACGCTTATGCTATTTGTCTTAAAACGGATAATTTCCCCATTGGTTATATTAAAGTCGATATGGAAGAACACCATGATTTTGGCTACGGACTTCGTAAGGAGTTTTGGCATAAGGGAATTGTTACAGAAGCAAGCAAGACAGTTATAGAACAGGTCAAAAATGACGGTCTTCCCTATATCACGGCAACACATGACAGAAATAATCCAAGAAGCGGAAATGTCATGCAAAAAGTCGGAATGAAATATTGTTATTCATACGAAGAACAATGGCAACCCAAAAATATTCCTGTCATATTCAGAATGTATCAGCTCAATTTTAAAAATAATGATGATTTTGTATATAGAAACTATTGGGATATGCATGATAATCATTTTATTGAAAAATTATAAGCTGATTGAACAGTAAAATTCTATTTTTTAAATAAATGAAAAATTTTTCAAATCGATGGAATGAATTTATCTCGGTGGCAAAAATCTTCAGATTTTCCGTTTTGCCAGCTTGTTGACAAGGGATTTTCATTTCATCGGTTGGGTGAGTGACTTCAGTCAGCATTCCAAATTGTTTGGAGACAAATTTGATTCTCCTTTTCCTCCCATTGAATCACATTCTCTGCAAAATTTTAATAACCTGTACGGAGCGCTGTCATTTGTATGATTACTATGGAGGTTCTTCCTCATCTTCCTGTAACAAATTGGCTTAACAGTACCGTTTTTTTGATTTGTTGTTGCAGCTGCCGATTCTGGGGGGAGGCATTATATGTTATGTACTTTCTATGATTTTTACGAATACAATTGCAGCCAGACAGTTTGAAAAAGTAGACTTATAAAAAAAGAGCGTAGACCGCATACTGCTGGCCTACGCTCTTTTTTATTTATTTTCTTTTGTAATCTTACCAACCTCAGATGCAGGCATAAAGTCAATTCTGCCTGAAGATACATCCGCTGCAACAACCTGAATGCGTATTGGCATTCCTATGGTCAGTTTATCACCTGTCAAACGGTCTACCTGCGTCATCATACCGTCAAATTCAAATTCAGAATCCACAAAGGTATCTATCGGTACAAAACCTTCTACGCTGTTGGTTAACTGTACAAATAATCCACGGTTGGTAACTCCGCTGATAATACCGTCAAATTGTTCTCCGATATGCTGTGTCATATACTCTGCCATATAGCAATCTTCCGCACTGCGCTCTGCAACCAATGCTTTTACTTCCGCTTCAGAAGAATTGGTTGCACTGTCCTGCGCATAAGTTGCATAATGCTCATTGATATAATTTCTGCCTTTTTTATTGACAAACGCCGTTAAAATACGGTGAATTGCCGTATCAGGATAACGACGGATGGGAGAGGTATAATGGCAATAATCTGCCAAAGCCAAACCAAAATGGCCAAGCGGATCAGTGGCATATCTCGCCTTTTCCATCGTACGCAGAATTTGATAAGAAACAATTTTCTGTGCGGGAGTTCCAACTGCTTGGTCTAAAATTGCAGCAAACTCCGCAGTGGATGGATTTTCCTTTTTAATGCCTGAGAAATCCAGACCCAAAGAAGAAACAAGTTCAATCAACGTTTCAATTTTTAACGATTTCGGATTTTCATGCACACGATAGACAAACGGAAGATGTTCTTTTTCCGCCAATTTTGCAGCCGCTTGGTTTGCAGTAACCATTAACTGTTCAATCATTTGTTCCGATTCACCTGTTTGTCTTGGCTGTACATCAATACAAATGCCGTCTTCATTTAAGATAAATTTCGGTTCGTTACTTTCCAGTTCCATCGTTCCGTTTCTTCTGGAACGCTCTTTTGTAATAGATGCCATTTCTCTGGCTGTCATAAGACCTTTCATCACAGGTTTATATTTATCCAGCAAATCTTGTGTTGCGGTTCCTTTAAAAAGTTCATTGACTTCGCTGTAAATGCCGCGCACCTTGGTTCTGATGACAGTTTTTTCAAAACGATAACCCGTAATGGCGCCGTCCATATCCAATTGAATGATAGCGGAAAAAGCCAGTTTATCACTGTCCGGTGTTAAAGAACATACGCCGTTTGAAATTTCGGGCGGCAGCATTGGGATAACTCTGTCTGCAAAATATACGGAGGTACCTCTTAGCTGTGCTTCCTTATCCATTGCACTGCCCTCTTTTACATAATGAGAAACATCAGCAATGTGAACGCCAAGTTCAAAGCCATGCTCTGTTTTTTTACAAGAGATGGCATCATCCAAGTCTTTTGCGCTGGCACTGTCTATGGTAAAGATTGCCTCATCACGCAAATCAATTCTGCCTTGCATGTCTTCCTGTGTCACTCCGCGGGCAGCAATTTGTCTGGCTTCCTCCAATACTTCCTCCGGAAAAGCCATACGGATACCATTTTGTTCTACAATGGCATCTGCACATACTTTGGCACTGCTTGCTTTTCCGAATACTTTTACAATATTGGCAACTAATTTATTGTTTTTGGGATTACGCGTGATGTGAACATATACTTTATCGCCAATCTGTGCGCCGTTGAGCGTATTACGGTTGACTTGCAAATTATAGCGAATCGGAATATCTGCTGCAAATTCCCAATAACCTTCGTTATAAACCAGTGTACCCGTGGTATAACGGCTGCCTTGTTCCACAATTTCTTTTACTTCTCCGCTGCGGCCGCGGTCAGACTCGGTAATATTGGTCAAAATAACAATATCATTGAGCATGGCATTTTTCAAATTACTGCCGTGAACAAAAATATCTCCGAATCCTTCTTCAGGTCTGACAAACGCAAACCCTTTTGATAAAGAGGATACACGTGCACGGATATCCCCAAACACAAGGGAAACCATCTGTTTGTCATCTACTGAAATTTTATCTTCATATTTCAGCTCTGCCATTGCTTTTGCAAAGTCAGCTTCCTGCTGTAAGCGCGCTTTTTCTTGTAACTGTACATACGGCATCGGACCGCGTTCCTTTTGCAGTGTGGTTAAAATTCTGGTTTTCATATCGTCTATCGTCATATTTTTCCCTGCCTTTATCATTTAACGTTAACCTATTTTTACACATTTATGCAACAAAATTTTGATATCACAATTTAACAACAAAAACCCTCGCTTAGCACGATGCCAAACGAGGGGTTTCACATGCATTATTGGCCGGAACTTCCTGTTGTAAAGAAAATAATTGCATTGATTACAATTACAAATGCAAAAAAGCCAAGTGCAATTATTGTTGTCCATCTAGATAAAAATGCATCAATGGTACGGCCTTTATTTTTAGATAAAAATGTGTCGGAAGAAGAACCTCCGCCAACTCTATTTTCATTCTGCTGCTGACCTTCCTGAAGAAGAACCAAGGCAATAATACCAACGGCAAAAACTAGAAGGACTATGCCAAAGCCTAGTTCTAAAGCTCCCATTTTGTACCTCCGAGTATCTGTTCGATCAAATAACTTAAATTATCATACCACATGTGAAACATTTTTTCAACATACTTTCCACATATTATAAAAATTTTTTTGCATAAAGTTTCTTATCTTGGAAAAGCTACTTCTAGGCAGAAAAACGAAGAAACGCGTTTGCCGTTTTTTGCCCGCCGTTTTTGCTTTGCTATTGGCACTGCAAAAACGGTTTTTTATTTCAAAGTCAGCTGTTCCCCTTCATATTCCTGTGCAGTAGGCAATGCGCCGATTGCAGGAATATTTTTTCTGTAACGTGCAGGATTGGAAAGCATGCCATCTTCATACACCACCGCTTTTGCAAGTACCTTGCCGCGTTTTAACGTAATGCCTGCCACACCTTGTGTAGAACGTGTTGTTTTAGACTGAATCGCTGCAGTATTCACCAACAGCATCCTACCTTCCGTGGTAGTAAACAAAATTTCGCATTCCTGTTTACAATAAAACATGGCAAACAATGGAGACTTGTCACTGTAAGCGCCTACAAGCTTTTTACGATTGGTTTTGGTTGCATACGTATTCATTTCTACTTTTGCTATTTTACCGTTCTCAAAAATGAATATCATGAATCCGTCATACGCTTTGGTAACAGCCATGTAAATTGCTGCTTCGCCTTCTTCCATTCCCAGTTTTGCAGCTACATAATCTCCCAGAACACTGGCTTTTGTATCTGAAAACTCGCTTGCTCTCGTCTTATAAACAGTAGCATGATTGGTAAAAAATAATAATTCTGTGTTATTGGTTGCTTCAATCTGCTCTGTGATTTTATCGCCTTCTTTCAATTTTTGCTCTCCGCTCATACGCAGAGACTGAGGCGTAATCTTCTTGAAATAACCTTCTTGTGTAAAGAATAAATGTACAGGATAATCCGGTATTTCTTCTTCCACATCCACTTCTTCTATTTCATCGGCGTAAAGCAACATACTGCGGCGCGGCTGTGCATATTTCTTTGCCACGTCTTTTAATTCTGAAATGATAATTTGTTTTATCTTTGTTTTGCTTGATAATACATCTTGAAGCGCGGCAATATCTTTTTCTAACTGCGCAATTTCTTCCGTACGTTTTAAAATATATTCGCGGTTCAAATGACGCAGTTTGATTTCGGCAACATATTCTGCCTGAATTTCATCTATGTCAAAGCCGGACATCAGGTTCGGAACAACATTTGATTCTTCCGCGGTTTCACGAACAATTTTCACAGCTTTATCAATGTCAAGCAAAATTGCCTGCAGACCTTTGAGCAAATGCAGTTTATCCTGCTTTTTCTTTAAATCGAAATGTGTTCTGCGGCGTACACATTCAATACGGAAAGCCACCCATTCTTCCAACAATTCTTTGATACCCATTACCTTTGGCATTCCTGCTACCAAGACGTTGAAGTTACAGGAAAAGGTATCTTCCAGCGTTGTCATTTTAAACAGACGCTGCATCAATTTATCCGGGTCCACGCCACGTTTTAAATCAATGGTAATTTTCAAGCCATCCAAACCTGTTTCGTCTCTGATGTCTGAAATTTCTTTTAGTTTCCCCTGTTTTACCAAATCAACTACTTTTTCCACAATGACTTCAATAGTAGTGGTAGGAGGAATTTGTGTAATATCAATACAGTTTGCAGACTTATCGTAGGAATAGCGGGAACGAACGCGGATACCGCCGCGGCCCGTTTGATAAATGGTATCAATGGCTTGTTTATCATATACAATTTGTCCTCCACCCGGAAAATCAGGTGCTAACAATGTAGAAGCAATATCATGATTTTCATCTTTCATGAACGCAATGGTAGTTTGGCAAACTTCTTCTAAGTTAAACGGACAAATAGAGCTGGCCATGCCAACGGCAATACCCGTATTTGCGTTTACCAATACGGAAGGATAACTGGCCGGAAGCAAAGTTGGCTCTTTCATGGTATTGTCATAGTTGTCTACAAAATCAACGGTATCTTTATCTATGTCACGGAACAACTCTTGACAAATGTCATCCAATCTGGCTTCTGTATAACGGGAAGCTGCCCAAGCCATGTCGCGGGAATAATATTTACCAAAGTTACCCTTTGAGTCAATATAGGGATGCAATAACGCTTCATATCCACGGCTTAAGCGTACCATGGTGTCGTAAATTGCAGAGTCGCCATGAGGATTTAATTTCATGGTTTGTCCCACAATATTGGCTGATTTTGTTCTTGCCGAACCGAGTAACCCCATTTTATACATGGTGTATAGCAACTTACGGTGAGATGGTTTAAATCCGTCAATTTCCGGAATGGCACGGGACATAATGACACTCATGGCATATGGCATATAGTTTTTTTCCAGAGTATCGGTGATAGGTTGTTCCACTACCTCTCCTGCACCTTCAATGACACCTTTTACGCTTGTAGTTTTCTTTTTAGATTCTGTGTTTCTCCTTCTTGGAGGCATTGTGTATTCACTCCAATCCTATCATCTGCATCAGCTTACGTCTGCAGAATCAATATACAAATATCCGTTTTCGGCAATGTACGTTTTTCTTCCTGATAAATTATCTCCCAACAGCAGGTCAAACATTTCGGAAGTTCTTGCGGCATCTTCCGGCATAACCTGGATTAAGCGACGGGTTTCAGGATTCATGGTAGTAAAGCTCATCATATCCGGCTCATTTTCACCCAGACCTTTGGAGCGCTGTATGGTACATTTTTGACCCTCTATCTGTTTCAAAAACGTCTCTTTTTCCGCTTCCGTATAAGCAAAATATGTCTGGTCTTTTGTTGTTATTTCAAATAACGGTGATTCTGCGATAAATACTTTACCTTCCTCAATCAAGGTAGGCGTTAGACGATACAACATGGTAAGCAATAAGGTCCGAATTTGGAATCCGTCCACATCGGCATCGGTGCATAAGATGACTTTGTTCCAACGCAGTGCAGATAAATCAAATGTGGATAAGTTCTTATTTGCTTTGCTTTTGACCTCCACGCCGCATCCCAAAACTTTCATCAAATCTGTAATAATATCGCTTTTGAATATTTTATCGTAATCTGCTTTCAAACAGTTTAAAATCTTTCCCCTAATAGGCATAATTGCCTGAAAATCAGGATTTCTGGCCTGTTTACATGCACCAAGAGCAGAGTCTCCCTCTACGATAAAGATTTCACGTTCGTTGATATCTTTGCTTCGACAGTCTACAAATTTTGCTACACGATTTGTAATATCCAAATTGCTGGTCAATTTTTTCTTTAGATTCAAACGTGTCTTTTCCGCATCTTCACGACTGCGTTTATTGATTAATACCTGTGCCGCAATTTTGTCCGCTTCCAACGGATTTTCCAAAAAGTAAATTTCAAGATTATGACGCAGCATCTCTGTCATAGCCTCTTGGATTCCTTTATTGGTAATTGCTTTTTTCGTTTGGTTTTCATAACTGGTACGATTGGAAAAAGAAGAAATCACCAAAATCAAACAATCTTCTACATCGGCAAAGGTAATCTTGCTTTCATTTTTATTATATTTGGAGGTCTGTTTGAGATACGCATCAATTTGATATACAAATGCGTTTCTAACCGCTTTATCGGGTGCACCGCCATATTCCAGCCAGCTGGAATTATGATAATATTCAATCGCTTTTGTTCTGTTGGAAAACGCACAAGCTACATTGATTTTTGTACGGTATTCATCTTTGTCATCTCTATCTCGTACTTTGCGTTCCGTTTGCCAAAACTGTACGGAGGTAAGCGCATCTTCTCCTGCAATTTCTTTTACATGGTCTACAATACCGTTTTGATAACAAAATTCTGTCGTTTCAAACTGATTGCCTACTTGATTGCGAAATACAAAAGTAACGCCGTCATTGACAATCGCCTGGCGTTTGATGATATCCAAGAAATATTCTACCGGTACTTGAATGTCTGTAAAGACTTCCAAGTCGGGTTTCCAGCGAATGCGGGTTCCTGTATCTTTTTTTGTGTAAGATTCTTTTTTTAATCCTCCTACATTTTCACCTTTTTCAAAGTGAAGCAGATATTGAACGCCGTCCCTGCGGATATCTACATCCATATATTCCGACGCATATTGTGTAGAACACAGTCCCAAGCCATTTAAACCAAGCGAATATTCGTAGCTTTCGTCCGCATCATTGTTATATTTTCCGCCTGCATATAGTTCACAAAACAAAAGCTCCCAGTTAAAGCGTTGTTCTTTTGTATTGTAATCCACAGGAATGCCACGTCCAAAGTCCTCCACCTCTACAGACTGGTCTTCATAACGTGTTACAATAATACGGCTGCCGTATCCCTCTCTTGCCTCATCAATGGAGTTGGACAGAATCTCAAATATAGAATGCTCACAGCCTTCTATACCGTCGGAACCAAATATAACAGCAGGACGTTTACGAACACGGTCTGCGCCTTTTAAGGAAGAAATACTTTCATTTCCATATGCGGCTTGCTTTTTCATTCAAACATAATCCCCTTAAATTTATAATCTCTATTCCATTGGTATTACGATATACATATAAAAATATGTATCACATGTACCACATCTTGTCAAGCGTATCTAGAATACCACAAAGAATAGTTTAAAGCAAATTTCAATTAAAATTTCAAAAAAAGAAGAGATGCAAATGCATCTCTCTTATATTATTCTTCCGTTTTTTCTTCTGTATTCTCAGAAACGGAATTTTCTGTTGTTGTACCAGCTTCCTGAGGCACTTCTGCAGGAGAAGGACCTTCCATAATTGCATAAAATTCTTCGCCGCTCATTTTTTCATTTAGGAACAGCTGTTTTGCAACTTCATGAAGCTTTGACATATGATCTTTTAACACTTGTTCTGTTTGGTGATATGCATTGGAAATCATCCTTCTCAACACTGCATCAATTTCAGAAGCGGTTTCTTCAGAGTAATCACGCACATGACCCATGTCTCTTCCAAGAAATGGTTCGCTGTTATCAGAGCCATATGTGATTGGACCAAGCTCGTCTGTCATACCGTATTTGGTAATCATAGCACGAACCGTTTGTGTTGCACGCTCAATGTCGTTGGAAGCGCCTGTTGAAATATCTCCCAAAACCAAAGCTTCCGCTACACGTCCGCCCAACAGAACAACCAAACTTTCCAACATTTCAGAACGTGATTTATAAGAACGGTCCTCACTTGGCAGCTGCATGGTATAACCGCCTGCTCTGCCGCGCGGAATGATAGAAATTTGATGAACCGGATCTTGTGTCTTACAGCTGTATGCCGCAATAGCATGACCCGCTTCGTGGTATGCAGTTAACGTTTTCTCCTTGTCTGTCATAACATGACTCTTCTTTTCCGCACCCACAACAACTTTGATGGTCGCTTCTTCTATTTCATCCATTGTAATTGCTTTCAGATGTTTTCTTGCGGCAAGCAAAGCAGCTTCATTCAGCAAGTTTTCAAGGTCAGCGCCTGTGAAGCCTGCAGTTGATTTTGCAATGGTAGCCAAATCAACATTCGGAGCAAGCGGCTTACCTCTTGCATGAACTTTCAAGATTGCTTCTCTGCCTTTTACATCAGGATAGCCTACCATAACCTGTCTGTCAAAACGGCCCGGACGCATCAATGCAGGGTCCAAAATGTCAGGACGGTTGGTAGCGGCAATCATAATAATGCCTTCATTGGCGCCAAAACCATCCATTTCAACAAGCAATTGGTTCAAAGTTTGCTCACGTTCATCATGACCTCCGCCTAAACCTGCGCCGCGCTGACGTCCCACAGCATCAATTTCATCAATGAAAATGATACAAGGACTGTTCTTTTTCGCTTGATCAAACAGATCACGCACACGGGAAGCACCAACACCAACAAACATTTCAACAAAGTCAGAACCTGACATGGAGAAGAACGGTACGCCCGCTTCTCCCGCAACTGCTCTGGCTAACAATGTTTTACCAGTACCTGGAGGGCCTACCAACAATACACCCTTTGGTATACGTGCGCCCAACTCATTATAACGTTTCGGATCTTTCAGGAACTGAACAATTTCTTCCAGTTCCTCTTTTTCCTCATCAGCGCCTGCAACATCCTGGAAGGTTGTCTTGCGCTTCTCGTCATTCATATTTTTAATTTTAGCTTTGCCAAAATTCATTTGGCCGCCGCCGGCTCCCATTCCGCCGCCCATCTTTTTCATGATGAACCACCAGAACACAATCATGCCCACAAACAGCAGAATGGTCGGTAAGAAATTCATAATCCAAGAAGTTTCGGCCGGTCGTTTCAAATCAAATTCAATTTGATCATCCGGGTGCTGAGCGTTATATGCATCCACGTACGGTTTAATATCCTCATACAGCCATGATACGCTTGGTGCTGTATAAGACTTTGTCGTGTCATCACGCAAAGTAATTTGCATTTCTCCGCTTCCCAAATCCATGGTATATTTTTTTACGTTTCCGTCTTCAAAATAAGTTAGAATTTGAGAATAGGTTTCAGTAGATCTTGGGCGACCTCCGTAGATGGATGCTACCACGATAATGATAATAATCGGGATACCCAAGTAGATAGCAAGATTTCTTAAAGTCTTCTTATTATCCAAATAAAGTTCACTCCTTAGATTGCGATGAATTTTGTTGGCAGTCTCTAGCAATTACCGCCGAAGATAATATACCCACATAGGGCAAATTTCTGTAATACTCATTATAATCCAAACCGTACCCAACCAAAAATGCATTGGGCACCTTGGCGCCGACATAATCGGCTTTTACAGATGCTTTTCGTCCTTCAGGCTTATCAAATAAAGTACAAATGCGCACACTCTCAGCATGTTTCTGTTTTAAATGCCCGAGTATGTACTGTAAAGTCAAACCTGTATCCAACATATCTTCCACCACTAAAACATCAGCATGTTCCAATGATGCGGATACATCTTGTACAACCGTTATTTTTCCTGAAGATTGAACTCCTTTGTAACTGGAGACAGTCATACATTCCAATTGACATGGAATCGTAATTTGTCTCATCAAATCAGCCGTAAAAATCAAAGAACCTTTCATTAAAGAAACCAAAATCAAACGTTTATTGTGATAATCGCGGCTGATTGCTTGACCAAGTTTTTGCACCATGGATGCAATCTCAGATTCTGAAAACAGCACTTTTTCAATTTGATGATTCAATCTTTGCTCCCTCAATGTCAATAGAAATCAATTCTTTGGTATTTGGCGTAACGCATCCGAATTCCGATGGACCAAAGCCTTCTATCCACAAGATATGGTCACCGTCTGCCAAAATGACAATGTCATCCCGTTTGGACGGTGGAATTTTGGCTTCATTAAACAGCTTTTTTAAGGATTTCGTAACTCCTCGGCCTGCCGGACGAAAAGAATCGCCCTCTCTGCGATTTCGAAAAGTTGCGTTATCAGATATTGTACCATAATCAACGGAATTATGAAACAACATTTTTTTAAAATTTATATCATTTTTATAATTATTTACAATTTGATGATTTAAATGAATTTTACGGCCATCTTTTAACGTGATTTTAGTCGAATTCGCTAGAAATTCCCACTCGTATTTATCTATTTTCCCCACGCGCAAAAAAGTAAAATTTCCTTCTACACAAAATTGCACCATTCCTGTTACTGTAACAGAACCGTTTCTCATCTCAATCGCTTTGTGAATCTGTTCCATTTGTACGTAGGACGGCGTAATGTTCTTCACTCGCTTTAGTGCCTGGAAAATTGCCCTGGAGCGAATTGCTTTGGGCATTTGCAGAAAAGCATCCGTGCAATAACCATCTTTTACTTCTGCCTTGGAAAGCGCAGAAGCAGCTTGCTGTTCCAGATAATCCATATCATCTTTGCATTGCCGGGTAAGGTGTAAAATTGCCTCTTCAAATATGGGATTGATTTGCTTTAAAGTAGGAATCACGTCTAAACGCAGTCGATTTCTTGTATAATGTTTCTCAAAATTCGTACTGTCTGTTACAAAAGGCAATTGATAATACTCACAATATTGTTCGACCTCATCACGCGTTATTCCAATGAGAGGACGAATAATGTTATTTCGTATTGGAGGAATTCCGCATAAACCTTTCAGACCGGTTCCTCTGGTCATATGCAGCAAAACAGTTTCACAAACATCGGACAACGTATGTGCTGTGGCGACTTTTCCACCTTTTGTACCTGCCAATTCCTGAAAAAAAGTATAGCGCACTTCTCTGCCACATTCTTCTACTCCAATCCCTAATTGGTTTGCCCGTTTTTGGACATCTGTATGCAGGATTTCCAAAGGTATCTTAAACTTTTCACAAAACAATTCGACCGCTTTTTCATCTCTGTCTGCTTCTTCTCCCCGTAAACCATGATGTACATGGGCAGCCAAAACAGGCAGTTGCATTTGATGCAAAAAATGCAGCAGCATCATAGAGTCTGCACCGCCGGAAAAACCTACCACAATCCGTTTTTCATCAGTCAGCATTTGATATTGCTGTAATGTCTGTTTTACTTTTGAAAGAATAGTTTCCACAGGATTAGAATGGCTCACGTCGAATAACCTCCTGAGAAGTAAAACGCATAAATTCTCCCTGCCAATGAAGCGGAACTGTTTTGGTCTCACCGTGACGGTTCTTTGCGATGATACATTCTCCACGGTTTTTATCTGTTTCTTCGCTAGGTGCTTGGTCTCCGCTGTAATAGTCGTCACGATACAAAAACAATACTATATCTGCGTCCTGCTCAATAGAACCGGAATCTCTGAGGTCGGATAAAACAGGTCTGTGCCCATTGGTAGTACGTTTTTCACTGTCACGAGACAGCTGAGAAAGCGTAATGACCGGAACCATCAATTCTTTTGCCATGATTTTAAGATTTCTCGTAATTTCTGAAATTTCCTGTACACGGTTATCCGTTCTTCTGCTGCCTGACATCAATTGCAAATAGTCGATAATCACAAGGTCAACATCTTTTAAACGACGCAGTTTTGCCTTCATTTCAGGAACTGTGATTTGGGAAGTGTCGTCAAAGTACATTTGCGTTTTGGAGAGTATATCTCCTCCCTCAATCAAACGCATCCATTCCCCTTCATCCAGCTTTCCTGTTCTCAGTTTTATGCTGCTTACCATGCTCTCAGTAGATAACAAACGAGACGCCAATTGTTCTTTTGACATTTCCAATGAAAAAAACGCAACACGTTTTTTTGCAACAACTGCAGCATGACGCATAATATTCAACGCAAAACTGGTTTTACCCATACCGGGACGTGCCGCAAGCAAAATTAAATCGGAACGGTTCAGTCCTGTAATCGTATTGTCCAATTCTGTGATGCCTGTCGGTACTCCCTTATACATATCACTTTCGGGAGAGTTTAACAAGTCCAAACGGTCAAAAGTCTGGATTACCAGTTCATTGACTCTCTGTAATCCCTGCATATTTTTTCCGCGACGAATATCAAAGATTCTCTGTTCCGCAGCATCTAACAATTGAGATGCATCTGCAGAACCGTCGGATGCATCCTCCAAAATCTCTCTGGCTGTTAAAATCAAACTGCGAATATCATATTTGTCCCGAACAATTTTGGCATAAGTTTCTACATTGGAAATAGAGGGAACCAACTGCGCCAGTTGGACCAAATATGCTTTTCCGCTGGCTTCATCAAACGACTTTGACTCTTTCAGCTTTTCCAAAACCGTAATGAAATCCACCGGCTGTCCCAATGTAAACATCTCAAGCATAGCACCATAAATAAGGCTATTGTTGACTTGATGAAAATACTCCGGTCTTGGCAATATTTCAGCAACACGATCCAAACAACTGGAATCCAACAGAATTGCTCCCAGAACAGATTGTTCTGCTTCAGGGCTAAACGGCAATGCATTATGATATCCCAGCATTCCGGCTCCTGCGGATAGTTCGTTTATCGTTCTGTTTTCATCTGCCATACATACACCTCTTTTATCGTTCCATTCCTTATAACGGGGAAAACCTGATGACAAAATGCCATCAGGTATCGAATGATATTATTCTTTTTCTGTTACCACAGCTTTTACAGTAGCTGTAATACCCGAATATAATTTTACTTCGCATTCATATGTACCGAATGCTTTCATATCCCCTTTGGTATCAATTTTGCGTTTGTCAACATCAACACCGTATTGCTTCTTAATTGCTTCCGCAATTTCTTTTGCTGTTACAGAGCCAAACAATTTTCCTCCTTGCCCTGCTTTTGCCAAAATTGATACGCTTTTTCCGTTAATTTTATCAGCGGAAGCTTGTGCTGCTTCTGTCTCTTGTTTTATTTTGAACGCTCTTGACTCTTCCGCATTTTTCAGCTCATTTAACGCTTGTGCGTTTGCTTCTTTTGCCAATTTTTTAGGAAATAAAAAGTTGCGGGCATATCCGTCGGAAACGTTTACCAACTCACCTTTTTTACCACTGCCTTTTACGTCTGCAAGCAGTACTACTTTCATATAAAACCCTCCGTATCATTTAAGATTTACTCCCGTTTAATGCAGGAAATTTACTTGCATAAGGGAGTACATCGCGAATTACCTGAATTAATTCTTGCTTTACCTCATCCATAGTCATTCCTGTTTTTTGTGCGCCGGCCATCGTCAAATGACCTCCGCCACCCATAGCTTCAATAATAATTTGAACATTGATATCTCCCAGTGAACGAGCAGAGATATTCACTGTTTTTCCTGTCTTGAACAGTACAAAAGATGCATTCACTCCTTGAATGGAAAGCAGCTCATCTGCTGCCTGAGCCGCGGCAACACGCACATTCGGAGTAGATTCATCCGTACATGCAATTGCACAGCCATTATAAACTTCTGCTGTAGAAATTAAAGAATATTTTTCTTTATAAGTATCAATATTACTTGCAAACATTTTCTTTACCACTACAGTATCGGCACCTCTGCGTCTTAAATAAGCTGCCGCCTCAAAGGTACGAACACCGCTTTTTAATACAAAGTTTTTTGTATCCAGCATAATGCCTGCCAACAGTGCGTCCGCCTCTTCCTTGCTTAAAACCGTATTTCCAATATATTGGACCAATTCTGAAACCATTTCGGAAGCAGAACTTGCATATGGTTCGTGATAAAATACAACCGCATTGTCAATGTGCTTTACCATCATACGGTGGTGATCAATGACAACCACTCGCTGCGCTTCATTGAGAAGTTCCTTGCTTTCCACAAAATCGGGAGAGTGGGTGTCTACTACAATCACCAAAGATCTTGGAGTCAACATATCCAACGCTTCTTCTTCCGAAATGAAAATTTTCTCTTCCGAATCATGCACTGCTTCTATTTCATCTACAATCGGCATAGCCATAGTCGCATTGCGGTCAATTACGATATAAGCAGGCTTTTTCACGCCTTTTGTTGCTGCACTCCACATGCCGACAGCAGAGCCTACCGCATCTAAATCGGAAAACTGATGTCCCATAATAAACACAATATCGCTTGCTTTCATATGGTCGGAGATAGATGCGGCGATGACTCTTGTACGTACCTTATCGCGTTTTTCCACGCCTTTGGATAGACCGCCGAAGAAATCATATGCAGCATTTTTCTTTTTCACGGCGACTTGGTCACCGCCGCGTCCCAACGCCATATCCAATGCCTGCCTTGCCCATTGTTCGCTTTCGGTCAAGGTATCAGCACCGCGTCCAATACCAATGGATACTGTGGCGCTCCTATTGCCCGGGGCTTTGATTTTTCGAATGACATCTAAAATTTCAAAACGCTTTTCCAATGCCCATGCAACATGGCGCTCATCACTTACCAGCAAATATCGATTGCCACCACTCAGTTTTTTTACAAAACCACCCATATCCTGCGCCCAATTGTTTAAGGTGGCTTCCACTTCTGCGTTAATACGTGCTTCTTCTGTTGCACTGCAGTCATGTGCCAATTCCTCTTTATTATCAAATGCCGCAATCATAACGCAAGGACGGGTTTGTTCGTATTCTTTGCTGATGTTTTTATAATCGGTATCATTGACAAAATAGATAATATAAGCATATTGGGTTTTTGCCGCAAATACCGTAAATTTTTTATCATCAATTGAAATATCGGTACCGTCGGATTCAGCTACCTGTTCCATTGTTTTCGATTGAATTAATTTTAAGATATTTTCGCCTCTATATTCTGAATCCCTGCCAACATCCATTAAAAAAGCAGTATTCACCCAAATAATATCACCTTCATTGCCTACAATGGCAACAGGCAGCGTAAAGTCCTGCAGCAGCTGATATTCACGCCCCGACAAAACTTTGTTAGCCGATTTCATAGCAACGGTTACATGTGATTTAAACTGCACAAAAATTACCGTTATAATTGCAATAGAAATCAAGGTTAAACCTAATTCAATAAAAAATATAATGGGATTCCAGAACCAACTGGCAGCAGTCATACCAACCATAACAACAGCCAATACATATAGAATTGGAGACGAAACCCAAACTTTTCGTTTCAAACTCATAACCCCTTTGGTAAACAAACAATGGCACTTTTGATACCGAATGTTTTTGATTTACACACATTAAATTTCCATAATAATTGGAAGAATCATAGGATTTCTTCTGGTTTTTTCATAAAGCAGTTTAGAAAGATCATCTTTAATTCTGGTCTTTAATGTGCCCCAATCATGAATTTGATTTTCAGCACATTCTTCCAATACTCGTGTAACCAAATCTCTTGATTCTACCATAAGACGTTCCGACTCGCGCACATATACAAATCCTCTGGAAACCACATCGGGACCTGCAACTACATGACCGTCGCCTTCACTGATGGTACATACAACCACAATTAAACCGTCTTCTGCCAAGTGTTTTCTGTCACGCAGCACAATGCTGCCAACATCGCCTACGCCAAGACCATCTACCAAAATTCTTCCTGCAGGAACAGAAGGAAGCTGTTTCATATAATTTTGATTTAGCTCTACAGCATCTCCAATGGTTCCAATGAATATATTTTCAGAATTCATACCCATCGAACGCGCTAGTTCAGCATGTTTACGCAAATGCTTTTGTTCACCGTGAACCGGAATAAAATATTGTGGTTTTACAATGCCATGAATAATTTTTAATTCTTCCTGACTTGCGTGACCAGATACGTGAATTTCATGGCTGGATTCATAAACTACATCACAGCCTCTTTTTAGCAACTCATCAATTACGGTACTTACCATTTTCTCATTACCCGGAATTGGTTTTGCTGAGATGATAATACAGTCACCAGGCCCAACTTCTACTTTTCTGTGGTCAGCGAATGCCATACGAGTTAATGCAGACATTGGCTCCCCTTGGCTGCCGGTTGTAATTAACACCACTTTATCTTTTGGATAGCGATTTAACAAGTCAATATCAATTAAAAGTCCTTCCGGTATATCCAAATATCCCAGTTCGGACGCAATTCCCATCACATTAATCATGCTTCTGCCTGAAAGCGCCACTTTACGTCCATGTTTTGCCGCACAGTTAATAATCTGCTGTACACGGCTGATATTGGAAGCGAAGGTCGCAATAATAATTCTTTGATCCGCCGCCTGCAAGAACAATTTTTCAAAAGCATCGCTGATTTTACGTTCGGTGGGTGTGTAGCCGGGACGGTCTACGTTTGTAGAATCTGCCATTAAAGCAAGTACTCCTTGCTGACCTAGTTCTGCAATTCTGCCAAGGTCAATCATTTCTTCTTTTAAAGGAGTACAGTCAATCTTAAAGTCACCGGTATGCAGCACTGTACCTGCAGGTGAGTGAATTGCCAACCCTACAGCATCTGAAATGGAATGATTTACATGAATAAATTCTACGCCGAAGCAGCCAAGACGCACGGTTTGACCCGGTTTTACCGTATTGAGCTGTACCTTTCCTTGTAAACCGTGTTCTTTTAATTTTCCATCTATCAAACCCAATGTTAAAGCTGTACTGTATATTGGAAGTTTTACTTTTTTGAGTAAATACGGCATAGCACCAATATGGTCTTCGTGTCCGTGCGTTATGACAATACCGCGAATTTTATCCACATTTTTTTCAATAAATGTAAAATCAGGAATAACCAAATCAACGCCCATCATGTCATCGTCCGGAAACGCCATACCACAGTCTACAACAACCATGTCGTTTTCGCATTCAAACACAGTGATATTTTTTCCGATTTCATTCAAACCACCTAAAAAATAAGCCTTAATAGATGGTTTTGGCTGTTTGCTTTTTGTATTTCTGGAAGGCTGACTGATTTGTTTGATTGCCATTTTTGTTTCAACCAGATTCTGTGCGGGTTGCTGTCTTTGTGCTGAAGTTTTTTTAGCCGCAGGTTGCTTTGGCTGTCTTGTCTGCACCGCTTTTGTTTGTAATGGAACCGATTTGTCATCTGTCGGTGCTACCCCTTTAGAACGTGGCGTTTTAGCTGCAAACGGTTTTGGTTGTACTGATTTTGCTTGCAAAACATGGGATTTGTGTGATACATCTGCTCCGGCAGTTTTAGGGAAAATTTTGTGCTGTTTTGATTGGTTTGCGTATTTGGAACGACCGCCGTTTGAATTTCCCGTCATACGTTCATTCCATGATTTATTTTGAGTTGCAGAAGATTTATCTGATGTTCGTGTCTGATGCGCGGAAGGCAGCATGTTTTTTTGTTCATTTTTTACAGCTGATGAGGCTGGAGTAAAAACAGGAACCTTATCTTCTGCAGATTCCAGTTTCTTTTCAATCATTGTTCCAATATCCTTTTCTGTCACTTTGTAACCTCCAAATTTTAAGGACATAACAATCATAAGCCGGCTCTACAAACGGTGTAAAGCTGGCTTTTTATTCACTTTTCAGTAAAGATGGTTATTTCCGTAATCATATTTTTATTTTCATGTTCTGTTTTCAATAACTGTTTTAAATGTATGTTTTGCCATACATAAATATCTATTTTCTGCAACGATCTCACTAAAAATTAATTCATATATAATCCGAACACAAACGTCTTCTCAATTGTAACCCGATTACATAATACTGTCAAGTATTGGACAGTATAAAGTAGCCCGATTTATCTTTCATTATTGTAACCATTTTATACCGTTTCATAAATTTATTGAAAAAATAGTTTTATTCTTTCACTTAGTTGATATTCTAATTGGAAGTTGGTATAATTTAAAAATGAGAATTCATACTCAAAACATACGAATTGGAGATAGTTTTGTGAAAGAGGTAGAAATTTTTACCGATGGTGCTTGCCAAGGCAATCCTGGTCCTGGCGGTTGGGGTGCTATCTTACGTTATCAGCAGACAGAAAAGGAAATTAGCGGTGGGGATGCAAATACCACAAATAACCGCATGGAATTAAGTGCAGTGATTGAAGCATTCAAACGATTGAAAGAACCTTGTGATGTTACATTATACAGTGATTCACAATATGTTTGTAACGGTATTTCCAAAGGCTGGGCAAAAAGTTGGAAGAAAAACGGTTGGCGAAAAAGTGATAAATCTCCCGCGCTGAATCCTGAATTATGGGACGAGCTTTTAACCTTAATTGAACCTCATAATCTTACAGTGGTTTGGGTAAAAGGACATGCCGGTCATCCCGAAAATGAACGCTGTGATCAATTGGCAGTTGCTGCCGCAGAAAAAACGAAAAACTCCCCCACATACTAATTTTTTTGCTGAAAGTATTGCAATGTATACTAAATTAGTGTATATTATATTTGAACAACAACATTTAGAAAAATTTTCTTATGTTGTTAAACTATTTTTTATTAAGAAAATGAAGGTGAAATAATATATGAAACGATTTGTATATGCAGATAATGCTGCAACCACACCCGTTTCACAAACAGTTTTAAATGCAATGCTGCCTTATTATACAGAAAAATATGGCAACCCTTCCAGCCTATATGCAGTGGGCCGTGAAGCAAAAAAAGCGTTGGAAGAAGCCAGGGAAAATGTAGCAAATCATTTAGGTGCGCTTCCCAATGAAATTTTCTTTACTTCCGGAGGAAGTGAAGCTGATAACTGGGCCATCAAAGGCGTTGCGCATGAGCTTGCCAAAAAAGGTAAGAAACATATTATTACCTCTAAATTTGAGCACCATGCAGTTCTTCATACAACAGAAGCGTTAGAAAAAGAAGGTTTTGAAGTAACTTATTTGGAAGTTTATGAAAACGGTATTGTAAAACCGGAAGATGTGGAAAAAGCCATCCGTGAAGATACTGCTTTGGTTACAATCATGTATGCCAATAATGAAATCGGCACAATTCAACCAATTTCAGAAATTGGGGCTATTTGCAAAAAACATGGCGTACTATTCCATACAGATGCTGTACAAGCAGTGGGTAATGTAAAAATAAATGTGAAAGAAGAAAATATTGATCTTCTATCCCTTTCCGGACATAAATTACATGCTCCGAAAGGTGTTGGCGCTTTATATGTACGCCGCGGTATCCGCTTACCAAATCTAATTTCCGGCGGTGCCCAGGAACGCGGCAAACGTGCAGGTACTGAAAATGTGGCTGGCATTGTTGCACTGAGTGTTGCCATGGATGAAGCATACGCCAATTTAGACGAACGCAATGCGCGATTAATTCGTATGCGTGACCGTTTAATTGAAGGAGCTTCTAAAATTGAACGTTCTCGTCTTAATGGCGATGCTGTAAAGCGTTTGCCCGGCAACTTTAATATGTGCTTTGAAGGCATTGAAGGAGAGTCTCTGCTATTGAAATTGGATTTCGCAGGCATTTGCGCCTCTTCCGGCTCTGCTTGCACATCCGGTTCATTGGATCCGAGCCACGTTCTATTGGCAATCGGTCTTCCTCATGAAATTGCACACGGTTCTTTGAGAATTTCATTCAGTGATCAAAACACTGAGGAAGATGTTGATTACATCTTGGAAGTACTTCCTGGTATTGTGTCTTATCTCAGAGATATCTCTCCGTTATGGGACGAAATTATGAATAAGAATAAATAAACATAAAACAGAAAGGTGATTAATATGGCATATAGTGAAAGAGTTATGGACCATTTCGCAAATCCAAGAAATGTTGGCGAATTGGCAGATGCAAACGGCATTGGTGAAGTTGGTAACTCTAAATGCGGCGACATTATGAGAATGTACATTAAAGTAGAAAACAATGTAATTACAGATGTAACATTTAAAACATTTGGCTGCGGTGCAGCAATTGCAACCAGCTCTATGGCAACAGAACTTATCAAAGGTAAGACAATAGACGAAGCTTTGAAATTGACAAACCGAGCTGTTATGGAAGCTTTGGATGGTTTGCCTCCGGTAAAAGTACACTGTTCCGTATTGGCTGAACAAGCTATTAAAGCTGCCGTAGCAGATTATTACACCCGTCAAGGTATTGATCCAACACCGATTGTAGGTAAAATTGAAGATTGTGACCATCATGACCATTGCGGTTGTGGTGAGCACTAATAAAAAACAGGTATCAAATATTTGATACCTGTTTTTTGCGCGTTCAAAAAGAAATGAAAATTTATTTACAAAACAATATTAATCTATTTACAATTGATTCACAACCTGAACCAAAAAACTGTTATAATATAATTGTAATCAAGAGATAGAGTCGCTACTATTTCAAGATTATTTCTCTACCCTCAATCAATCAAATACTTTCAAGTACAAAAAGAAACCAAATCGCAAGATTTGGTCTTTTTGTTTTTACTATTATTAATATATTACACTATTTAACAACCATTTTCCATTTTCTTTACAGAGAACAATTTGTTCGTTAGTTATTGCACCATAGCCTTCACATTCTATCTGGATAAATACTATATTAGGATCCTCTGTTTTGAGCATGGTTAAACCATCAATATTCCACGTGGTACCTCCCGGTATCACATAGTTAAAGATATTGGTATCATTCAATCAATTTTGCCGATAAAGCGGTAGAAGATTTCTACCTCCTGTTCCCGGCTTCCGTCCTCACCTTTGACCGCTTCATGGACAACGATTTTTTCAATCAGCGTATTCAAAAGTTCGGCGGTCAGTTCTGTTGGATTGACGCACTCTTTCATCAAGGCAATCCATTTTTCTGCGTCTGCGGCGTTCTGGCTTTCAGTGGCGATAGCGGATTGAAGCTGTTCAATCTTTTCGTCCAGTTCAGCCTGTTCGCTTTGGTACTTCCCGGACAGCATAGAGAAGTTGTATTCCGTGATACGCCCCGCCGCCCAGTCCTCATACATCCGGGCAAACAGGGTATCGACTTCGGCTTTCCGCTTCTCCGCTTTGTTCAACTCTGCGGCTTGCTTCTTTCTTGCGGCGGCCTGTCCCTTGTCATTGGCATTTAACAGCCGCTTCAAAAGCCGTTCTTCATCATGCTGTACCAGCCCCGACCAGTATTGCAGACGGGAGAGGACATAGGCGTAAAGCACATCATAGCGGATATAATGCATGGAGCATTGGCGTGTGCCCTGTCCGTACTTGCTACAATGATAATGGCCGTAAGGCTTGCTGTTCTGCCTGTTCTCCCCATAGGACAGCGACCAGCCGCAATCCGCACATTTTACCAATCCGGAAAAAATCTGCGTTGTACCATCCTTGCACTTCCTGCGGCGGTTTGCTATCTGCTCCTGTACCTGCCGGAAAACCTGCTCGCTGATAATCGGCTCCTGCGTGTTCTCCACCCGCACCCATTCACTTTGGGGCTTGCGTACCCTCCGCTTGTTCTTAAAGGAAATGTTCGTTTCCCGGTAATGAATGGTATGGCCGATATAGGTTTCGTCTTTCATAATGCTCTTGACCTGGGCTATCGTCCATGCGTAGCTTTTTTCCTCCGGCGCACCCGCATAGATGTTTGCAAAAGTCCCGTCACGCTGGAAGTTGATAAATCCCGGTGTGGGAACCTTTTCCGCAATCAGTATTCTTGTGATACTGGCCGCCCCTCTGCCATGAATGGCGAGGTCAAAAATCTTCTCCACTATCCAGCGGGTTTCCTCGTCGATTATCAGCTTGTTTTTGATTTCCGGGTGTTTCCTGTACCCGATGGGAGCATAGGCGCCGATACGCTGTCCTGTGGCAAACTTTGCTTTGAAAGCGGCCTTTACCTTGCGGCTTGTATCTTTCGCAAACCATTCATTGAACAGGTTTTTGAACGGGACAAAATCGGAAAGCCCTTTCTCTGTGTCCTCATTCTCCGCAACGGCGATGTAGCGCACCCGTTTTTCCGGGAACAGAAATTCCAGATAGTAGTCCATCATCACATGTTCCCGCCCGAAACGGGACAGGTCTTTCGTGACAATGCAGTTTACTTTTCCGGCTTCCACATCGTCCATCATGCGCTGAAAATCCGGGCGTTCAAAGTTCGTCCCCGACCAGCCATCGTCCACATACTCACCGACTACATGAAGCCCCTGTTCCTTTGCGTACTGTTGCAGGATTGTCCGCTGTGTTTCAATGCTTACGCTGTCACCATAGTTTTCATCGTCCCGGCTCAATCTCATATAAAGCGCCGTGTTGTAAATCGTAGTATTGTAAGGTTGTTTCACCGTTAAAAATCCTCCTTCTAAAGAAACAACCCACGCTTACAATACTTTTGCTCTATGGCAATTATATCATAAGCGTGGGCGTGTTATCAATGATGGGCTATCAGGTTGAAGCGGCTTTTTCTGCGGTATGCCGCACCACATCTACAATCAGATCACCGAGGGGCTTCCCGCCTGCGGCGAAGTGTTCGGAGATTTTTATACGGTTGTTCCCACATACAAAATACTGCGTGCCGTTCTCTGCTTGTATGACCTGCCCTGTCCGGGGTGTAAAAATATCGCTTTCGCTTTTTGCCATCCAGTGTCCTCCATATTCAGTTTTCAAGGTACAATGCCGCACAAAGGCGGCGAAAATTTCTGCTTATATCTATCACCTTTCCTTTACCGTGTGCCGCTGCTGCCGTTTCAGTTCCGCCAGTATATCCGGCGGGATACGGTCAACCAGCCGCTGT
>OJUG01001493.1_pt1 | contig 29483 bp, 23 predicted proteins | sample 1599841 | NCBI WGS metagenome assembly OJUG01 (sample SAMN04168659, study PRJEB22393) | human gut metagenome | biome: human gut microbiome; feature: stool | host: Homo sapiens | collected 2014-05-12 | reverse complement strand
AAGCCGGCTTTGCCGCCTTAATGAACCGACCGCGTTAGAAGCACTTTCGTTCAATATTGTCTGTGCCCACAAATATTTACATATAGATTCTGTTTACGGTTATCTTTTATTAAACTGAGAAATAAACAGGTTTTCTACTGCTTTTCGAAGCTGTGGCTCGTATACAACAAAGTGAGCTTCAAAAGGGTATACTTTTGATATTAATGTCCATTTGCCGGGATTGATGCAAATTTTTAGATTATCCAAAGTGTAGCTATCATTGGTTGTAATAATATAGTTGTCATGTTCTTCTGCATATACAGCGGTGGTTTCCAAATGCTTAAGATATTCTTCGTAAGTGTATGAAAGTTTCTTTTCATAAAAGCAACCACTTAAATCTAAGCATACAGGATGTTCATGAAACTGTTCCTCAGTAAGTTCAGGTAAACTTTCATATAAGAAGTTTGTATCCATAAAATCTTTTAACAGCTCTTTTTGCTTTTCTACATGTTCTTTAATAACAATCTGCTCATCCTCAGACACATTATTTCTTTTAAGAATATCTTCAAGTATATTTTGACTTAGTGTAAATAAAGGTAGTGAAGATGAAACGTAATATCTTAAACCATCTTCAAATCCATGAGATTCCATGAAAAAGTCATAACTTTTTTTAGAATCCTTTATAAAAATATCAATAAGTGGATGAGCCTTGTCCATTAAGAACTTAGCACGGTCTTTGTAATAAGACTGCTGTTCTTTGGCAGTAGATAATAAAAACTTTCCACTTTCAGGATAATCTACAATACCTTCTTCAACTAATATATTATTGTCGCAAATACTTAAACCGTTGTAATAAATGTTGCTTGCATCTTCAAAATAATAAGGTTTAAAAATACCTGTCATATAAAAAGGAAGAAAACTTTTTATGTGGCTGATAAGCCCGTTTACAGGCAACTGACGATTGTAAACATATTTAATCTTGTGACCTTTCTTAACGACAATAGACATGGCTTTTGTATAAGCGTCCAAAAATTCTTTATCATTTTCCAGATTTGAAAAATGCAAATCACAAATATGAGTAATGGATTTTTGTGATTTGGATAAAATACAGTTTTTGAAAAATTCTAAAATAGCTTCTTTTCTACCGTTTTCGCTAAAGTAGGTCTTAGATTTGGAACGTATATGATGGCTGGCAGGTACTTCTAAGTTCTCAAAAATACTCTTGCTGTCTTCTATCGTAAAGTCATTGATAGTCTGTAGAAAGTCTGAAAAACTATTCTGAACTTTTTCAACAAAAACCTGAATGTCTGCTTCGGGATTGAGATAGCCCTGAAACTTTGCCATTACTTCATCATAATAAATGTTAGGAATGTGTTTTTGCTCTGCAAACTTCACAATGCCGGCTACAAGGTCAGCAAGTTGTTCACTGTTGTGTGCAGGAATACGTTCTCCGGAACGATATTTTGTAAGAACCGAAACTGAAAGCCCTGATGTTTCAGACAGTTCTTTTAATGTACAATTTAAAGTTTGAAAATATTCGTTAAGTAATTTATTAAATACCATAAATGCTCCATTCTTAAACAATATTTTGTTAAATTTATTCTGTTACAAGTTACATTCTTGTTTTGGGAATATTTATATCAATTTTTCGTATATATTCACATAATTAGTATACCATAAAAAGATGTAAAAAAAACCTGTAGGCAATAGAATTAAATTTAAAAAAGCATCTTGACATATACCCCCTAGGGGTATAATATAAATATGTGACAAATAGATAAAATGTAAACACTTAAAAAGAGTAGTTATTATAATAAGGAGAAAAACTTTATGAAGCAGTTTAACGTAACAGGAATGAGTTGTGCCGCCTGTAGCGCCCGTGTGGAAAAGGCTGTGTCAAAAGTACAGGGCGTAGATTCATGCTCTGTCAGTCTTTTGACAAACTCCATGGGAGTGGAAGGAAATGCAAGCGAAGCAGATATTATAAATGCAGTAGTTCAGGCCGGATATGGAGCTTCACTAAAAGGTAGTGATAAAGAAAGAAGCGAGAGCATATCTGAACAGGAAGAAGCATTAAAAGACAAAGAAACTCCAAAACTAAAAAAAAGACTGATTTGGTCAGTAGGATTTTTGATTGTTTTAATGTATTTTTCAATGGGACATATGATGTGGGGATGGCCACTGCCTGATTTTTATAAGGATAATCATGTGGCAATGGGGCTGACCCAGCTTCTTTTGACAGTGGCAGTTATGGTTATAAACCAAAAGTTTTTTATTTCAGGTTTTAAAAGCCTGTTCAATGGAGCACCAAACATGGATACCCTTGTGGCACTTGGTTCAACAGCAGCATTTGGATATAGTACCTTTGCACTTTTTGCAATGACAAAGGCCCAGGTAATGGATAATTCAAAAGCAGTTATGGATTACATGATGGACTTTTATTTTGAATCAGCAGCTATGATTTTAACATTGATTACCGTTGGAAAAATGCTGGAGGCAAGGTCCAAGGGCAAAACTACAGATGCGCTAAAAAGCCTTATGAAACTGGCACCAAAGACAGCTAATGTTATAAGAAATGGAGTGGAAGAAAACATTCCTACCAGCCAGGTAAAAAAGGACGATGTTTTTGTTGTTCGTCCAGGTGAAAATATTCCTGTTGATGGTGTGATTATTGAAGGTCACAGTGCAATTAATGAATCAGCACTGACAGGCGAGAGTATTCCTGTGGATAAGGAAACTGGAGATATGGTGTCAGCAGCTACCATAAATCAGTCAGGATTTTTGAAATGTCAGGCAACAAGAGTAGGAGAGGATACAACACTTTCCCAGATTATAAAAATGGTAAGTGATGCAGCAGCTACAAAGGCACCAATTGCAAAAATAGCAGATAAAGTATCGGGTGTGTTTGTACCTGTGGTTATTACAATTGCAGTTATTACAATGGCTGTGTGGCTCTTATTGGGATATGATTTTGGCTTTGCCATTGCCCGTGGTATATCAGTGCTGGTAATTAGTTGTCCTTGTGCCCTAGGGCTGGCAACGCCGGTAGCCATTATGGTTGGAAATGGAAAAGGCGCAAAAAATGGTATCTTATTTAAAAATGCAGTGTCTCTTGAAGAGGCAGGAAAAGTACAGATTGTTGCACTTGATAAAACAGGAACTATTACAACAGGTGAACCAAAAGTAACCGACATATATCCTGCAGATGGAGTGTCAACAGAGGAGTTGCTGAAATTTGCATATTATCTGGAGAAAAACAGCGAGCATCCTTTGGCAAAAGCAGTTTTAGGTAAGGCACAGGCAGAAAAAATAAAGGCTGAAGAGGTACATGACTTTAAGGCATTGCCGGGCAATGGACTTGAAGGAATATACAATGGGGAAACACTGACAGGCGGAAGCGTTAAGTTTATAGCAGAAAGAATCAGTATTGATGAAAATATAAAACAAGTGGCAGCAGATTTTGCACAAAAAGGAAAGACCCCTTTATTGTTTGCAAAAGGTGACAGACTTCTTGGTATTATTGCCGTGGCAGATGTTATCAAAGAAGACAGTGAAAAAGCAATAGAAGAACTTAAAAACATGGGGATTAAGGTGGTTATGCTAACAGGTGATAATGAGCGTACTGCCAGGGCCATTGGAAAAGAAGCAGGAGTGGATCAGGTCATTGCTGATGTACTTCCTAATGGAAAAGAAAGTGTAATCAGACAATTAAAGGAACAGGGTAAGGTTGCCATGGTAGGCGATGGAATAAATGATGCACCGGCTCTTACAAGAGCAGATATTGGTATTGCCATTGGTGCAGGTACAGATGTTGCCATTGATGCAGCAGATATTGTTCTTATGAAAAGTATACTTACAGATGTAGGAGCAGCCATCAGATTAAGTAGGGCAACCTTAAGGAATATCCACGAGAATCTGTTTTGGGCATTTTTCTATAACGCTATCGGCATTCCACTTGCTGCAGGTGTTCTTATTCCAATAGGAATTACACTTAATCCAATGTTTGGAGCAGCAGCCATGAGTTTAAGTAGTTTTTGTGTAGTATCAAATGCACTTCGCTTAAATCTGGTTGATATATACAACAGTAAAAAAGATAAGAAGAAAGTAAAAGAGTTAAAGGAGATTACAATGAGTGAACAGAATAAGAAAACATTAACTATTGAAGGAATGATGTGTGAGCATTGTGAAAAGAGAGTAAAGGATTCATTAGAGAAACTTGATAAGGTATCAGAGGCCGTTGTAAGTCACAAGACAAAATCAGCCATTGTATCATTAAATGGTGAAGTTGAAAATGACGTCCTTAAAAAGACTGTAGAAGATCAGGGTTATAAAGTGTTAGACATTAAGTAAAAAAGCTGATTCAAGATTAAAGGCTGAATAATGAACAAATACGATATGGTTTCTTTATTAGTTATTAATTCGTTTTGTTGGGAAAATAAAAGCTCCATTTTTCATGATTAGTATTGTAATCACGAAAAAATGGAGTTTTTATATAGTAGGGAAATATCCCATAATAAGTTGTTACTTAAATATATAACAGAGTTTTTAATAAAGCTATAATATGTTTTTATTTGAAAATTATGGCTGGATTAAGTTATTTGCAAAATCAGCCCAATACTCTGTTACATCACCAACTACTTTGATTTCATCAAAATGTGCGTTGCCAAAGGCACGTAGCGCTTCTCGGTCATAAAATGTTTTGGTACCCTTTGCCACAAAAGGCAGTGCATACCACACAAGGACACGGACATCCTTTGGAAGATGATTAAAATATTCTTTTGATTTCTCATCTTTAAAGGAAGTAACCAAAACAGTTACATCTGTTGTATTATAATTAAATCTGCTAAGTTCTGCCGTAAAGTTATTCCAGAACTCTTCGTTTTTCTGTTTTGAATTGACACAAAGTAGAACTTTTTTCTTTTTATTACCAAAGCCGTTGATAATATCCTGACTTTTTGATGGTAAGTATGTGTAATCCTTAAAGATAATGTTAATAAGTCTTTTTGTAGACATACCATCATCATTGTAGATACACCAGTTTACCATGTCTTCCCATTGTGGTCTGTAAAACTCACAGTATTCCTCACGGTTTTCACAAATTGCCCCAAGAGATGTGGCAATTTCTTCAAGACTGGAAGATACAATGCCTGGAAGAGTGCTAACAGGAACATAAAGTCCGCGTCCACTTTCATATTCTTTTAAATCAGGTACATAAAATACAATTGGACGACCTGTAACTAAAAAGTCAAAAAAGATACTAGAGTAATCCGATATCAAAACATCAACAACAGACAAAAGCTCATTTGTATCTATTGTAAAAGGAATCAGAATATCCTTTAGTTCAGGATCCTGTGCCAAAAATTTGTAAAGGAAGTAGTGAACACGTAGATAAATACGGTATTCATCCTGATTAATATTTTCAGAAAACTTTTTAACAGTTTCCTTAAATTCATTAACATCATATTCTAATTGGTTGTAAAGGTTGCCTTTCCATGTTGGGGCATATAGTATAATTTTTTTATCAGTTTTAATACCTAAATTGTTAAGCTTTTTAAATACTTTGTTTGTGTCCGCGTTGATTAGAAGATCACTACGTGGGTGACCAACTTCAAGAATCTTTCCATTAAACAAGCCATCTAGTTTGTAAGCCTGTTTGTACATAACATCTGTCATAAACTCATTGGCAGATACCAAAAAGTCTGCACCAAGAAAATTTCTTGCAGGACCTCTGGCGTTTTCAACACGTTCTACAGCATGGTCGTAGCCCATATACTTGGTAGGAACACCGTGCCATGTGTTGATGTAAACCTGCTCAGGACGTTTTACGAAAAAGTATCCAAAAGTAGAGTTGGATATAAGATATTTGCTGGAAGCTAAATATCTATAATACTCTTCAGATTCACGTTGCACAAATTTTACATTTTCAAGACCTTCAAATTCTTTTATGTTATCCTTTGCCATATCCATATCGGCAATAGACCAGATATGTGTACAGTATTCAAAGGTAGGATCTTCTAACAATTGAGTAAAAATAGCTCTTGGGTTGTCAAGGATACCTAAACCTGAAAATGCTTCATAGAAAATATAGTTATTTCTAATGGGAATGGCCAAATAGGAATAGTATTGTTTTTTACCAACATCCTTTTCCGGCATTTTAAAAGTTTGTACGATCTTCTTAATATTTCTTTTTAAATTGTATTTGAACCCGTTTTTTACAGTTGCTTCATATTTTTCCATGTAACACCTCTAAATAATTTCTTCAAACTGCTTTATTGTTAATTCATTGTAATCTTCATAATTGAATTCACATGTAGGAACTTTTCCTTCCATAAAAGCAATAAGTCCCTTGTAAATATCATCAGTAGTATTGCCAATTAAAAACTGTCCGTTGTCAAATAAGGAAGACTGGGCAGAACTAAAGTTTGACATAATAATAGGTAGTTTAAGAAGGCGGGCTTCCAGTAAAGAAACCGGCTGACCTTCATGTAATGATGGAAGAATGAAACAGTCACATTCTTTCATTAACATAAAAGGATTGTCCATATTGCCTGTTAAAACAATCTTTTCGTCCATATCAAGTGATGATATTAAAATTTTGAGCTCATCCATCAAAGCACCATCTCCAATAATGTAAAGACGTGTTTTAGGATATTCTTTATTAAACTTTGCAAAAGCTTTTATAAGTGCTACCTGATTCTTTTCAGGAGATAAACGACCCATGTTTACAAAGGAAGTAAGCCCTTTGTTTAATAATTCAGGTAAGCCAAGTTTTGCAGCAGTTTCTCTTGTAAAGGATTCCTTTGAACCTGCTAAAACTCTGTCAAAATTGGCCGCGTTTCTTACAAATGCGCATTTATCTTTTAACTCTTTGTAACCAATTTTTTCAAGGTTTACATTCATTGTAGCCTCTGAACAGCCTACGATTTTGTCGAAAAACTGATAGGTAGAAAATACTACACGAAGCTCTCTGCGGTGAGGCTTTTTGCCGTTTACCTTTTTATTCTTTTCGGTAAGTAAATCGTTGTGTTGCCAAATAAGTTTCTTTGCATTTTTACCACTTAGTAAAAGAATGGAGTAGAAACTGCCGTATCCTGAGTAATCAATAACTGTATCAAACTGACTTTCGCCAAAACATCTGATAAATTCTCTGTCATACATTGCTTTGGGATAAATTTTATTCATCAAAGGTGCATTAAATCCAAAAACTCTAAGGAAATTATTGCGAATCATTTCTCCAAATGTAGATGGAGTGTATGATACTCGGGCAAAAATTCTGGCGTTTTTGTTAAATGTGCAAATCATTTCTTTACTGTCGTTATATTTTAAGTTGCCTGCGTAAACTGTAACGTCATATTTGCTGTAATCAATGTAATCAAGCATGGTACGAAGGGCAGTTGAAATACCATTCATACGAAGTCCACCACCAAAGAACAAAAGTTTCTTTTTAGAGTTTTTGCATTTGATTAAGTTGTAGTTCCTGCCGTTGTCAGAGCAGGTCTTATTGTAAAATACTACGTCCACAATACGTTTTGCCACTGAGCCATCATCCATGGGGCAGGCAAACTCTTTTGCTTTTTTGTAGGCATCGGAGTATTTGTTAAGATGTGGTTCTAAATTGTTAATAACATATCCAATCTGGTCAACCTTTGTTAAACAAGGTCCCGGCAACTGGTCAGGACTAAGGTAAAGCCCACGATAATTTTTATATTCATCAATATCTGGTATATAAAATAGAACCGGCTTGTCAGTTGCAAGGTAATCATAAAAAATACTTGAATAATCTGATATTAAAATATCAGTAACTGCCAGCAATTCGTTTGTATCTATAAAAGCAGGAATTAAGGAATCACTCATTAATCCGGCTTTTTTCATCTCTTTATAAACAACCTGATGAGGCTTTAAAAGCACCTGATATTTGTCAGTGTCAATGATAGCTTCCAAATTCCTTTTGAAATTAATGTATTCATCAACATCGATGGAAGGATGATTGTAGTCGCTGCCTTTCCAGGTTGGAGCATACAAAATAATATCTTTTTTTGAATCAACTTCTACACCGTATTTGTCTAAAAGCTTAAGCACTGCTTCAGAATCAGTGCTAAACAGACGGTCGTTTCTAGGATACCCTTCCTCTATAATAGTACCTTCATATAATCCCTTTAATTTGTACTTGTTCAAATATATTGAAGTAAGAAAAGGATTGGCTGATACAATATAGTCTGCCGATAAAAAGTTTCTTAGTACATTGGAAATGGTAACCGGTGCATCCGGCATATCATAGCCAAGACTCTTAATTGGAGTGCCATGCCATGTGTTTACATATACCTGTCCTTCTTTTTTACAATAATAAAAAGGAAGAGATACATTTGTAATAATGTATTTTGCACTGGCTAAATATCTAAGATGATCATCACTGTGTCTGGAAATGGCAAATACATTTTTGTCATTTTTAAACTGCTCCATAACAGGTTCGTTTCCGTACTTATCTTCAATAACCCATACATGTGTATAATCTTTAAAATCTTTGTTGCTCTTTAATTCAAGAAAAATGGCATAAGGGTTGCAAATCATGCCACGTCCAAAATAAGAATCGTATAAAATCACCTTGTCATCAATTAACAGGTTTTTGTAATATTTGGCGTATCTGGCACGTCTTGCAGTTTCTTTAAAATTGCCTGCTTTATGTTTTAACTTGTTTACAATACTCATATAAATCTCCTCTTATTTAGATAAAATTATTATATTACAAAATACCTTTGGAGTATAGTGAAATTAAAATGTTTCACTTTTATTACAAATTTGTTATAATAGAAAAAATGTGTCTATTATTGACATTAAAAAAGAATAATATATAATAAGTGCGAGTATTACTAAGAAATAGATGGAGGTAATATGAAGAAGTATTTTGAAGGTTTTATGAGATACAGATACCTTTTAAAAGAATTGGTTATCAAGGGTATCAAGCTTAAATACAGAAGATCATATTTAGGTTTAGTTTGGACATTGTTAGAGCCATTGCTTACAACAGCAGTATTGGCATTAGTGTTCGGTGAGTTATTAGGAAGCAAGCAGCCTTACTTCCCGGTATATATTTTATGTGGACGATTAATATTTGGATGCTTTTCAAGTACCACAAAGGTGGCAATGAGATCCATTAGAGCAAATCAGGCAATGATTAAAAAGGTATATGTACCAAAATATTTGTACCCATTGTCTACCATTATATACAATTACGTTTTGTTCCTGTTATCATTGATTATATTGGCAGCACTTGCAGTTGTATATAGAGTACCAACATCATGGCACATTATTGAAATATTTATTCCATTGATTATTCTGTTTATATTGTGCGTTGCCGTTGGACTTATTCTTTCCACAGTGTGCGTATTCTTTAGAGATTTGGAATATCTTTGGGAAGTTATAGTTATGCTTATTATGTATTGTTCAGCTATTTTCTACAATATAGAAAGAATTGGCGCAGCAAAAATTATTTTAAAATTCAATCCATTATACTGTATCATCAGCAATGTAAGATGCGTTGTAATGGAAGGTGGCTCAATATTTACAAGTACAAGTTTTGATTTGTCAAATTTATCTATGATGCTGTATTCATTAGGTTTTAGCCTTGTTGCACTTGTCATAGGTGTAGTAATGTTTAAAAAGAATCAGGATAAATTTATCTTGCACATATAGGAGGCGTTATGGGAAAGTATACACTTAAGGTGGATGACGTTAGTATTAGATTTAACCTTAGCAAGGAAAAGGTGGACAACCTTAAAGAACTTTTAATTAAAAAGATAAAAGGTGAGAAAATCCGTTTTAATGAATTTTGGGCACTTAAGAATATTAGTTTTGAATTACAAAAAGGTGACAGACTAGGTATCCTTGGATTAAATGGTGCAGGAAAAAGTACACTGTTAAAGATTATTGCAGGTGTTTACAAACCTACATCAGGAAAGGTTACACGGCATGGTCACATAGCACCTATGATTGAACTTGGCGCCGGATTTGATTCAAACTACACAGGAAGGGAAAACATCTTCCTATATGGTTCAGTGCTTGGACTTTCAAGAAGCTTTCTTGAAGAAAAATATGATGAGATTTTAGAGTTTTCTGAACTTGGTGATTTTATTGATGTACCTATTAAAAACTATTCATCAGGTATGAAGGCAAGACTTGGATTTTCAATTGCCACAGTTGTTGAACCTGAGATTTTAATTTTGGATGAAGTATTATCTGTAGGTGATGCTAAGTTTAGAAAGAAATGTGAAAAGAAGATGCAGGGTATGTTTGATCATGGAGTAACAGTATTGTTTGTATCTCACAGCTTAGAACAGGTTAAAAGACTGTGCAACAAAGCTATATTGTTAGACCACGGTGAACTTATTGCAAAAGGTGATATAGAAGATGTTGCCACAATATATCAGAAAAAGTTAAACGATTAATACCACGGAGGCAAATATGGAATATACAACAAAAGGAACCTGCTCAAGACTGATTAAGTTTGAGGTAGATGGAGATAAAGTTAAAGATGTTCAGTTTGTAATGGGATGTCATGGCAATACTCAAGGTGTTGCAAAACTTGTTGAAGGTATGGACATTCATGAAGTTATTAAAAGATTAAAAGGCATTGATTGTAACGGCAGAGGCACATCATGTCCGGATCAGCTTGCAAAAGCATTAGAGCAGTATTTAGAGCAAAATAAATAGCATATATGGCGTGGATTTGTGATTAACTTTCCACGCTTTAATATTTTTAGGAGGAATATTATGCTTGGAATAATAGGAGCAATGGAAGTAGAAGTGGCAACACTTAAAGAGAATATGAAGATTGAAAGTGTAAATACCAAAGCCGGAATGGAATTTTTTAAGGGAACAATAGCCGGAAAAAATGTTGTTGTTGTAAAAAGCGGAATTGGAAAGGTAAATGCAGGTATATGTACACAGATACTTGTAGATGATTATAATGTTGATGCTGTAGTTAACACAGGAGTGGCAGGCTCATTAAACAAAGATATTAATATTTGTGACATTGTAATTTCCACAGAATGTCTGGAACATGATATGGATGTAACGCCTCTTGGCTATGAAAAAGGTGTGATTCCTGATATGGAAACATCTGTATTTACAGCAGACAGACATTTGATAGAAGTGGCAAAGAAGGCAGTGGCTTTAGCAGAACTGGACGTGAATATTGTAGAGGGGAAGGTTGTATCAGGAGACCAGTTTATTGGAACTGCTGAAAAGAAACTGTATTTAAGAAAGCAGTTTAATGGAGATTGTGCAGAAATGGAAGGGGCATCTATTGCCCACACTGCATGGCTTAACAAAGTTCCTTTTCTTGTTATCAGAGCTATATCAGACAAGGCAGATGGTGGCGCAGAAATGGATTATCCAACATTTGAAAAGAAAGCAGCAGAAAATTCAATAAAACTTATGATGACATTCATTCAAATGCTTTAGAAAAAATATTTTAGGAGAATTTGACGAACGATTTTTGATGCAAAGAACAAATATATATGCTACACTTTCATAGAAATAAATTGACGGTTGTCAGTGAAAGTGGGGGATTAAAATGATTAAATATTATATTGCAGATTTAGAAAAATGGTGTTCGTCAAATATACCGAAATACATAAATCAAAAGAACTTCTTACTTATAGTAGGAAGTCTTTTTTTGTTGGGAATTGTCACAAAATGGATAGCTGTACATTATTATGGAAAATTAATTAGAAAAGCGGAAAACATAGATCATACGAGAAATGGAACCATCCGCCAGATAAAAACAAAATATGACAGCTTGAAACAGGTAAACAGAAATGTTGAAAATCCTATGGTTTTTGTAAGTAGAAACATAAATAAATGTAAGGTTTTTCATATTAATTTAAATAGAATGAATAATATTATCAATTGGTGCTCATTACTAATAATGATAGTGGCGGCAATGGTAGCATTTCAGTGTTACACCGGTATGCCTAAAGGAATTCAGTGGGTATCATATACTGTTATTGGAATTTTTTCAGGACTTGCTCTTGAAATGGTGAACCGCTCCATGCCGTTTGGAGAGAAAAAAACGGAATTGACATATGTGTTGGCAGATGCTTTAGTAAATGGTTCAAAAAGAGTAAACGTGGCAGAACGTGACAATCTAATAGAACTGGTGCCAGATAAAAGTAATGAAGAAAATCATGAAAATATGACATATAGTCAGGAAAACCAGGAGGAAAAAGACGAAGAAATATTAAATCAGGTTATTGGAGAGTTTTTGCAATAGTTTTATGGGAAAAAAATTAAGTATATAGAAAAAAACATTTAAAAAAATATGATACTACTGACATAAAAATATAATACTTGATAAAATTGTTTCAAAAGCCTATAATAAAAGATAGTTTTGTAAAACGGAGGAGAAAATATGTCAAAAGTAACATTTGATTATTCAAAAGCTGCTTCATTTATTTCAGAAGATGAAGTTACAAGCATGAAGAAGATTGCAGAAGATGCAAAGAAAGTTTTAGTAGAAAAAACAGGAGCAGGCAATGATTTCTTAGGATGGATTGATCTTCCTGTTGATTATGACAAAGAAGAGTTTGCAAGAATTAAAGAGTCTGCAAAGAAGATTCAGTCTGACTCAGAAGTTCTTATTGTTATTGGTATCGGTGGTTCTTACTTAGGTGCAAGAGCTGCAATTGATTTCTTAAGACATGGATTCTACAACAATGTATCTAAAGAAATCAGAAAGACACCTGAAATTTATTATGCAGGAAACAGCATTAGCCCGGCTTATTTACAGGGATTAATTGATGTTGTTGGAGATAGAGATTTCTCAGTAAACATTATCTCAAAGTCAGGAACAACTACAGAACCAGCCATTGCTTTTAGAGTATTTAAGGAAATGCTTGAAAAGAAATATGGCAAGGAAGAAGCAGCAAAGAGAATTTATGCTACAACTGACAAGGCAAAGGGAGCATTAAAAGGACTTGCTACTGCAGAAGGTTATGAAAGTTTCGTAGTTCCTGATGACGTAGGAGGACGTTTCTCAGTACTTACAGCAGTTGGCCTTTTACCTATTGCAGTAAGTGGTGCAGATATAGACAAACTTATGGAAGGTGCTGCAAGTGGTAGAGAAAGAGCTTTAAACAATGCTTTTGAAGAAAATGATGCTATGCAGTATGCAGCAATCAGAAATATCTTACTTAGAAAAGGTAAGGCAGTTGAAATTACAGCAAATTACGAACCAAGTCTTCATTACTTTGGCGAATGGTGGAAACAGCTTTACGGTGAAAGCGAAGGAAAAGATCAGAGAGGTATTTTCCCGGCAGCAGTTGACCTTACAACAGATCTTCATTCAATGGGTCAGTTCATTCAGGACGGTGCAAGAATTATGTTTGAGACAGTTGTAAACATTGAAAAATCATCAGCAAAGGTTGTTATTGATAAAGATCCTGAAGATCTTGACGGATTAAACTATCTTGCAGGTAAAGATATGGATTTTGTAAATAAGAGTGCCATGAACGGTACTATTTTAGCTCATACAGACGGTAACGTTCCAAACCTTATGGTAAATGTTCCTGAACAGAACGAATTCTACCTTGGTGAATTATTCTATATGTATGAATTTGCATGCGGTGTCAGCGGTTACATACTTGGTGTAAATCCATTTAACCAGCCGGGTGTAGAAAGCTACAAGAAAAACATGTTTGCACTTCTTGGCAAGCCTGGATATGAAGATATGACAGCTGAATTACAGAAGAGATTATAATATAAGGGTGAAGCTGCCCGGAGTATACTGCTCAATTACAGTTTCATACTATATATTTTAATAATAAAAAAGGACTTGGTTATGTTTTAATCAGATAAGTTACTGCTTAAAAAGTCATAACCGGGTCCTTTTTTAGTCTTCTTCTATAACATAAAAATCCAAATAATCAAAATCAATAGATTCAACAAAACTGTGAGCGTAAAATCTTGTACGGGCAATGCGTTTAAATTCAGTAATGTTAGAATCAAGCCATATAGGATTACTTAAATCAAATTCATCACAAATCATTTCCAAAGCTTTAAAAATCTTATGGGTTCTTGTATCATCTATATCCAATTCAATGGTTGTGCTTTGTAGCATTTTATTACTTTTAAAGGTTCTTCCCCATACTCTAAACATAGCAATCTCCAATCAAAATATAAAATAAAGCAGGTTAAAGAAGATTTTAATATACAAAAATAGACTATAACCAAACTTTAATATATTCTAAATTAAAAATATGTTTCTGTAAAGAGAATATAACGCCCCATTCATTTACCTATAAATTAAAGTGTGATATAATACAAAAGATACTAGGCTTTTATACCTTTTTGAAGATAATATAATACATAGTTAAACAGATTGTATTTTTACAGATAAGAGTATTTTGTGAAAATATCAGGAGGGAATATGGGGAATAAAAAGAAAATAAAGGTTAAAGGAAATTTGGCTCATTACATAAAATGGCCTTTATATTTGAATATAATATGGTTCCTATTTATTATGGTAGGATTTGCCATAAATGTTAAGACAGGAGCACTGATTACATTAGCAGAGATTATTTATCTGGTAGTTTCAGTTGCCGTATACTTTGCCTTTAAGCCAAATATAATGAAGAATCTGGTGGATTTTGGAGCTGAGTACAGTCAGGTGCAAAGGCAGATGCTACATGATATGGAGATTCCATATAGTTTGCTTGACGAGAATGGTAAGGTTATGTGGACAAACGAACAGATGGATATTCTATGCCAGGGAAAAAATATAAGAAACAGAATTATTTCATCTATTTTTCCTGAGATAAAAAAAGAGACAATGGAATTTGATGAAATGGGCAGAAGTGAGTTGGAAGTTAAATATGAGGAGAGCATATACAAAGTTGTATTTAAACTCTTTTTGCTTAACAATTCTGAAGATGTTTCTTCCACAGTTGCACTAGTGGGACGAAATAGTGGATTAATATCAATGTATATGTTTGATGAAACCCAGATACATCAGTTGGCAAGAGAAAACAAAGAAGAAAAACTTATTACAGGTCATATTTATATTGATAATTATGATGAGGTATTGGATAGTATTGAGCCTACAAGAAGAACGTTACTTGTGGCACTGATAGATAGAAAGATAAACAAATATTTTGGTCAGTATGACGGTATTGTAAGAAAGCTTGAAAATGACAAATATTTTGTGATTTTTAAGACTAAATATATTAGCAAGATGCAGACAAACAAGTTTGCAATATTAGATGAGGTAAAAACAGTAAATATTGGAAATGGTCTTCCGATTACATTAAGTATTGGTATTGGTGTGGGCGGAAACGGACTTACATCAAATTATGATCTTGCAAGAGCAGCTATAGACATGGCACTTGGAAGAGGCGGAGACCAGGCTGTAGTAAAAGAAGGAAATAAAGTATATTATTACGGTGGAAAGTCAAAATCAGTTGAAAAGAACACAAAAGTAAAATCAAGAGTTAAGGCTACAGCCTTTAGGGATTTAATCGAAACAAAAGAAACAATTTATATAATGGGTCATCATATAGGTGACAACGATTCCTTTGGTGCTGCGATAGGGTTTTATAGAATTGCAAAAACAATTGGTAAAAATGCTCATATAGTATTGGGAGAAGTAAGTAGCACAGTTGAAGAACTGGTAAAAATATTCAAGGATTCAGATGAGTACGATGAAGATATGTTTGTATCAGGAGCTAAGGCTACCATTGATATAGGAAAGAATGATGTATTAATTGTAGTTGACTGCAACAGAGCTGCATATACGGAATATCCTGAACTTGTAAGACGTGCCCAATGCCTTGTTGTTTTTGATCATCATAGACAGACAGAGGATGTTATTGACAATGCACAGCTTTCATATATAGAACTTGCGTCATCTTCTACATGTGAGATGGTAGTTGAGATTATGCAATACATTCCGGAAACAATAAAGCTTTCAAAGATTGAGGCAGAATCAATATATGGTGGTATTATGGTGGATACCAACAATTTTATCAACAGAACAGGTGTAAGAACATTTGAGGCAGCGGCTTATTTGAAGAAAAACGGTGCAGACATAAGCAAAGTCAGAAGAATGTTCAGAGACGATATTAATGATTATAAGGCAAAAGCATTAGCTATACAAAATACAACAATTTACAAAGATGAATATGCGATTTCAGTGTGTGATGCAAAAAATGTGTCATCGCCGACAGTGGTAGGTGCTCAGGCTGCAAATGAACTTTTAAACATAAAAGATGTTAAGGCATCATTTGTTTGTACACCTTACAATGACATGATTTACATTAGTGCAAGATCAGTAGACAAAGTCAATGTTCAGGTTCTGATGGAAGAGTTTGGCGGCGGAGGTCATATGAACCTTGCAGGTGCACAGGTAAAAGATGCATCTCTTGGTGAAGTTGTTCAAATGATTAAAAACTTAATAAGCAAAAAAATTGAGGAAGGTGATATGTAATGAAGGTTATTTTATTGGAAGATGTTAAGTCACTTGGAAAAAAAGGTGAAATAGTAAATGTTAACGATGGTTACGCAAGAAATTTTATATTAAAGAAAAATTTAGGACTTGAAGCAACAAGTAAAAATTTAAATGATTTAAAATTACAGAATCAGAATGCAGCAAAAGTTGCAAAAGAAAAACTTGAAGCAGCCAAGGCTTTGGCAAAAGATTTGGAAGACAAGTCCATTGTTGTAAAGATTCAGGCAGGTGTAGAAGGAAAAGTATTTGGATCAATTTCAAGTAAGGAAATTGCCCTTGAAGCAAAGAAGCAGTTAGGTCTTGATATTGATAAGAAGAAAATCGTTATTCCTGATGCAATTAAATCTCTTGGAACATACAATGTAAATATTAAATTGCACAAGGATGTTGTAGGAAAACTTGCAGTAAAAGTTGAAGCAAAATAGTTAGAATAAGTTGTAAAGTACAGATTGATTCTAATTGGAAAGAATAAACTGTACAATATCAGTTGATTTTTAATAAAATAATTAAGAACATATAAATGGAGAAACAAAATGGATGAGGCAGTTGTAAAGAGAATAATGCCCCATAGCAACGAAGCAGAGCAGGCTGTTATTGGTTCTATGATTATGGATCAGGAAGCCATTGCTGTTGCCATGGAAAAATTAACAGACGAAGATTTTTATAATAAACAATATGGTTCATTATTTAAGGCAATGACTGCTTTGTATAATGAGGGCAGAGAGTGCGATTTGGTTACAATTAAGACCAAATTGGAACAAATGGAAGTTCCATCAGAAGTAATCAGCATAGACTTTATTAGAAATATTTTGGATATGGTGCCAACTTCTGCAAACATAAAACAGTATGTAGATATTGTTTACAGCAAGTCAGTTTTAAGAAAGCTTATTAGAGTAAATGAAAAAATAGCAAATACATGCTATGCAGGAAATGAGCCACTTGAAACCATATTGGAAGAAACAGAAAAAGATATATTTGATTTGATACAGACAGGAAATACAGGGGATTATGTACCTGTAAGACAGATTGTATTAAATGTATTTGATAAAATTGAAAAAGCTGCACAGACAAAAGGGTCCATTACAGGACTTGAAACAGGATTTAGAAAGTTGGACAGACAGTTGTCCGGTTTACAACCATCTGACCTTATACTAATTGCTGCAAGACCATCAGTAGGTAAGACAGCCTTTGTATTGAACCTGACCGAAACCATTGCGGTAAAACATAAAATTCCAGTGGCAATATTCAGTTTGGAAATGTCAAGCGAACAGCTTATAAACCGTGTGATTTCACAGCATTCAATGGTAAGTTCCCAGAAGATTCGTATTGGAGATTTAACAGACAGCGAATGGGAGAACATAGTAGAATCAGGTAACATTATCGGAAATTCAGATATTATTATTGACGCAACACCAGGTATTAGCATTGGTGAAATGCAGTCAAAGTGCAGAAAATTTAAGTTGGAAAAAGATATTCAATTGGTTATAGTGGATTACCTACAGTTGATGACAACAAATACATCACATGGTAGCCGTGAACAGGAAATTGCTGAAATTTCACGAAAGTTAAAGGGAATAGCCAGAGAACTTAATGTTCCGGTTATTGCATTGTCACAGCTTAACCGTGCCTCTGAGACAAGAGAAGACAGAAAGCCTATTATGGCCGATCTTCGTGAATCCGGTTCTATTGAGCAGGATGCCGATGTTGTTATGTTAATGTCAAGATATTATGATAAGGAAAAGAAAGAAGAAGACAGAAACAGAATTATTTTAAACGTGGCAAAACAAAGAAACGGCCCTGTAGGAGAAGTTGAACTTGTTTGGATACCACAGTATACAAAATTTGAAGATGCTGAACAGGCTGAAGAACAAATATAAGATAAACTTCGACATAACCGCAAAAGGTTACAAAATATTCAGTGTTAATCTAATTGAAGCAGTAATATAATGGTTTTATAATTGAGTTGTTCAAAGGAGCAACTCAATTTTTTGTTTCATAGGTTTTATAAAAATCAGTTAATAATATTTTTAGTAATGGAAATTGATTAGAGAATTTTATGAAATAAAAAATGCTTCACAGCATGTTGTATATTTTTAAGGAGGTCAAAATGGGGGAAAAGAGATATATAATATCAGATGCCTCAAAGATGTTAGGAGTTGAATCTCATGTATTAAGATATTGGGAAGAGGAATTAAATGTTAAGATTCCCAGAAACGAAATGGGACATAGATATTATACAGACAATCATATTAATTTGTTAAAGAACGTAAGAGATTTGAAAAATCAGGGTTATAGTCTTAGAACAATTAAAATGATGTTAACAGATCCGGATGAAAGAGAAAATAGAAGAACAAACGGAGGAAACAGAATAGAATTGCCATTGACGGCAACAGAGGTAAAGTCGCCTACGGCTACCGGAAAGTCATCGATTATTGTAGAAGATTCCAATGGAAGCAAGATGGAACAGTTTCAGGCTTTAATGGACAAGGTGGTGTGCAAAGCATTAAAGGCCAGTGCTTCAGAACTTGGCAAAGAAGTTAGTGGAAATGTTAGTGAGACAGTGTTAAAGGAAATGAATTATCTTATGAGAACACAGGATGAACGTGAAGAAGAGAGATATAAGAAATTGGATGAGGCAATGCGCTCAAAACAGAAAATGAGCAGAAGAGAAAGAAAAAAGAAATTAAAAGCTGAGAAACTCCTGTTAAAGAAATCTAAAGAAAAGACCAAAAAAGAAAAAGCAGGAAAAGATAATTTACATATTGGCAAAAAAGTAGTTACTGAGTAAAAAAATGCTGTTGTATTTGAAATAATCAAATACAACAGCATTTTTACATGTCATAATTAAGCATCTAATTCAATAGAACCTGTTGGGCAAGAACCTGTACAAGCTCCACATTCGATACATGCAGATTCGTCGATAACGAAAACGCCATCTCCTTCACTAATAGCGCCAACTGGGCAAGCGCCTGCACATGCACCACAACCGATGCAACCATCATTAATTTTGTAAGCCATTGTGATTGCCTCCTTAAAATTTTTTCAGTTATTATAATAATACAATTGTTGACAGAATGCAACAATATAATATTAAACAAATATGTAAAAAAATGTGTAATTGGAGAAAATATTGATATTTCTTTGATAAAGAAACAGTATTATTTTCTTAAAACAGTTACTACTCTTCCAAAAAAGTGAACATCATCCAGATTAGTGATTATGATAGGTTCTCCGACTCTGTTTACAGGTTCTAAACTAATAGAAAAACCAATTGAGTATTTTCTAATATATACTTTATGACCTATTAAAAAAATGCCTACTTCCCCATTTAAAGGATATCTGTCTTTGGCAACTAACAAAATATCATTGTTTAAATATGTAGGATGAAGCTTTCGACCAAGTATTTTAATTCCACACATAATTATATTTTTGTATTCATCGTCATATGCAGAAATATCAACTGATTCAGTGGAGATGCTGTCAAAAATCATACCGTCTTCAATTCGACCTGTAGGTACTAAAACCGTTATATTATCAGTGTTTGCGGATTTATTATAAAAATGAAGTTTGCTTTCAAATGTAGCAATTTCCTGAAGTAATATTTGGGATCGCTCAGGCAGACATGAAGTTCCAATGCCAAATTCTATACCTGTTTCCATCAACTGATCAATGCCGCAGCCAAGTGCGGTGCAGATTTTATAAAGAGTATAGACAGTAGGATTTTTAATTTTTCCGGCAAGTAATTTTTTAACAGATTCATAAGGTAAATCTGCTGTGTCTGCAAGTTTTTTTATGGACCATTGATTAATGGTTAGCATTTCGTTTAGATTGTCCAAAATAATGTTATGTAGTGTTTCGAGTTCCTGAGTCTTAGAGTTTTCTTCGTTGTTCTTTCTCATAGCAATCCCCTTTTTTAGGTAATAAAATGCACATATAAACCTTTTTTAACATAAAATCGGTTCAATGTAATGTCTTTTTTTGTTTTCATATACGATATATTATAAATTTGAGTATTTTAAAAAGCAATACTTTTTAATTGAAAATGCTTATATATAGGTTTTGTAATATAAGAAAAAATTAATAGGAGGATTAGGGGTAAATAATGCACAACAAAAAACTGAAAGTGTTAGTGGCTGACAATCAGGTGGTTGTTAGACAAAAATTGGTACAGAAATTAAGCAAAGATAAGGACATTATCATCATAGGAATAGTAGATAATGGCAAGGAGGCATTGGAAATATATCAAAGAGAACAAATAGATATTGTTATTTTTGACTTGCTACTTCCCGTGTATGATGGATATACATTGCTTGATAAGATGAATGAGAGTGGCATTAACAATGATGTAAAGTTGATAATGACCACACCTATTACAAGTGACTTGCTTGTAAGCGAAGCGTTCTACAGAAAAGTAGATTATGTTTTGACAAAACCATATGATGAAAATATCGTAAGTGAAAAAATTAAAAAGATATATTGGCGCATGAATGAAATCATGGAGACAGGGACTGTTTATACAGAGAAAAATATACACAAATATAATGTCTTTAATTTTGAAGAAATGGAAACAGTTATTTCAAAGAAACTGAACGAGGTAGGAATTCCGGCAAGACTAAAAGGATATAGGTACATGATTACAGCAATAACAGAAGTACTAAATAATGATGAGTCCTTGGACGCAGTAACAAAAATATTGTATCCGGATGTGGCTAAAAAACATAATTCTACAGCTCAGAGAGTAGAAAAAGCCATAAGACACGCGATAGAAGTAGCATGGAATGTAAATGAAGACAATCCAATTAAAAAACAGTTTGAACTACATGAAGGTAAGGAGAAAAACAGACCAACCAATTCAGAGTTTATAGCAAAGATATCTCAGGATATAAGACACATAGCATAATTAATAAAAGTTCAGAAGCATTAGTACAATATTCGAAAATATAAATTGTGAATATTGCATTTACTAAGCGTCTGAACTTTTTAATATTCAAACATTATATAAAATTTATAATGTATTTATACATTGAAATTACTGAATATACTCTTAAAGTGCAAATTAAATTTGTGAATATCAAATTAATTATTTTTGGCACGTTTTAGTGAAAATACAAATTCCGTACCAACACCCTCTGTACTGATAACGTCAATATTTTCTTTGTGAGCCATCATAATTTCCTTAACTATGGCAAGACCGATACCGGAGCCTGTTTTGTCACGGCCACGGGACAAGTCGGTTTTGTAAAAACGTTGCCATATTTTGTCAAGGCTGTCACTTGGAATACCAGTACCAAAATCCTTTACAGAACAGTAAATCTTTTCACCCTTGTTGTATACTTTAATGATTATTTTTGAACCTATGTTGCTAAATTTGATTGCATTATCTAAAAGATTGTATAAAACCTGTTCAATCTTTCCTTTGTCAGCATACACATTGTGGTGTTTCTGTGGAAACTGAATAATCAGTTCAATATGCTTTTTCTCGCAACTGCCCTGGAAAGTTTCAACTGTGGAAGTGACTACATTTTCCATACTAAATTCCTCAAATAAAAGTTGTGGACCGGTAGTATTCCAACTGTTTAAATCCCTAAGACCACTGGTCAGTTTCTCCAGTCTGTTAGCTTCAGACAACACAATTGACAAATATTTGTTATGGTCCTTAGGAGGAATGGTTCCATCCATCATGGCTTCAAGGTATCCCTTTATTGAAGTCAAAGGAGAACGAAAGTCATGAGAAATATTGGAAATAAAATTTTTCTGATATTCTCTTGAGTTGTTTAACTGCTTTGACATGTATTTAAGAGAACTTGCCACGTCTCCGATTTCATCATCATTGTTTACTTTAAGGCCTTCATATTCAAAATTGCCCTGAGCATATTCCATGGCGGCCAGTCTGATTTGCTTTAGAGGCAAATATATAAACCACATAAAGTTAAAGAAAATAATCAATGACAACGCCAGGATAATAAAATAGGTAATATAAAAAATCTTTGTAATATCATAACTGCTGTTCTTAATATAAGAAGTAGGAACATGTGCCACAACGTATCCGATTGTTTTGCCATTTACACGCAGAGTATGAACAACACTTAAAGTGTCTGTCTTATACATATTATAAAATTTATTGATTTTATAGGATGAATTCTTGTAATCATTTGGATTAAAATCCTTCAATACAATATTGCTTGAATTTTCATTTAAGCTTTTTGTATCATCTGTTGTGAAAATCATGGTATTGTTTGTATCAAGCACCAGAATATTACAGTCAAGGACCTTGTTAAAATCACTAAAGTAATCCTTCGGTGCAGTGATGTCATTTAAAGATGTAATCTTAAGGTTTTCAATATTGTCCGAAATAATTTCAGAATAATTGTTAAGTACATCTATTTTGTCTGTAAGGAGCTGATTGTAAATAAGGTTGGTTGACCAATAAGTAATCAACACGAATCCAAGTACGGCAAATGAAAAATATCCTATAAAAAACTTTGTTAAAATTGAATTTCTCATTATTTGTTATGTACCTCGAATCTGTAACCAACACTCCAAACAGTACCAATAGACCATTCATCTGTATCTGCAATTTTTTCACGGATACGTTTGATATGCACGTCTACAGTTCTTGTATCACCGGCATATTCATAACCCCAGATATGATCAAGAAGCTGCTCTCTTGTAAATACCTGATTTGGTGATGATGCAAGGAAAAAGAGAAGTTCGATTTCTCTTGGTGTCATTTCAACAGGTTTTCCTTTATAAATAACCTCATAGTTTGAAAGATTTATAATAAGATCTTTGTATTCAACACGCTTGTCGGAAGATGTAGCCGGTGCAGCTACCGGTTCAGTGTATCTGCGAAGAACTGCCTTAACTCTTGCAACAAGTTCTTTTGAATCAAAAGGTTTAATCATATAATCATCAGCTCCAAGCTCAAGTCCTAAAACTTTATCAAAAACTTCTGTTTTTGCTGAAAGCATAATAATTGGAATTTTTGAAGTCTTACGGATTTCCCTGCATACTTCATATCCGTCAATGCCCGGAAGCATAATATCCAATAAAACTAAATTTGGATTGTAATCTTTAAATGCTGTAAGGGCAGCTTGTCCGTCGTGAACAGTCATTGTATCAAAACACTCCTTTGTAAGATACAATGATATAAGGTTTGCAATGTTTTCGTCATCGTCTACAATTAAAATCTTCTGTTTGTTAGCCATTTTTGTGTCCTCCCATAAAAATATAATTATATAATAAATGTGCAATGTTAAATAAATTAGAAAAAATTGTTAATATATGAAAATATTATTTGAACTCTACAACAGTGGCACCGGCACCACCTTCGCCGTGTTCACCGTTTCTATATGATTTTACATATGAACATTTCTTAAGGTAATTTTGAACAGCAGCTCTTAGAGTACCTGTGCCTTTTCCATGAATAACATAAACCTGTGGAAGATGCGCTATGTACGCATCATCCAGATATTTTTCAAGTTCACCAAGGGCTTCATCAACAGTTTTTCCTATTAAATTAATTTCCATTTTTACATTCATGGATTTGTTCATTTTAATTTTGCCACTGCTGTTTCTTGTAAGTCCCGGAGCCTTAATATCAGGTTCATCAAGAATTTCTAAGTCCCTAATATTAACTTTAGAATTTAAAATTCCCATTTTTACTGTCAGATTGCCGGCAGCATTTGGAAGGGAAGCAACAGTTCCGTTTAAATTCATGCTAAGAACCTTAACCCCTGTGCCAAGCTTAAAGTCAGATGGCTTGTAAGTTTTGGTCTGCTTTGTTGATTTAATACCTGTGTGACTTTGGTTCTTTTTGATTTTGGAACCAACTGCACTACGGGATTTTTCAAGCTCCTTAGTATTGCCGGATTTGCCATATTTATTAATGTTTTTAATAGCATTATCAGCAGTTTCTTTAGCTTCCTTTAAAATATCAAGAGCCTCTTCACGGGCTTTTGCAAGTATTTTGTCTTTTTTGTCATTTATGTCTTTTGTACGATGTTCGTAATCTTTTTTCAAAGAAGCAATCTGGGATTTGTATACAGAGATTGTTTCTTTGTCTTTTTCAATCTGCTTTTTCTGACGCTCCAGTTCTGATAAAACATCTTCAAACTGTTCGTTTTCAGAATCAATTCGATTTTTTGCATCTTCTATAATAAACTCAGGTAATCCCAGCTTTCCTGAAATGGCAAAAGCATTACTTTTACCCGGAATACCAATAAGAAGTCTGTAAGTTGGTCTTAGTGTCTCCACGTCAAACTCACAGCTGGCATTTTGCACACCTTTTGTAGAAAGAGCGTAAAGCTTCAGCTCGCTGTAATGAGTTGTAGCCATAGTACGTGTTCCCATATTCTTTAAAAAGTTGAGAATGGAAATGCCAAGGGCCGCACCTTCAACAGGATCAGTTCCTGCACCAAGTTCATCAAACAGTACAAGGGAATCCTGATCAGCTTCTTTTAATATTTTCACCGTATTGACCATGTGGGCAGAGAATGTACTAAGACTTTGCTCAATACTTTGCTCATCACCAATGTCTGCAAAAATTTCTTTAAAAACGGCAAGGCTACTACCGTCAAAAGCAGGAATATGAAGTCCGCTTTGCCCCATTAATGAAAGAAGACCAACAGTTTTAAGGGAAACAGTTTTACCACCAGTGTTTGGACCGGTTACTATCAATAGGTTAAAATCTTTTCCAAGGTTGATATCAATTGGAACAACTTTATGGCTGTCCAGTAAAGGATGTCGTCCCTGCTTAATGTTGATGTATCTCTGGTCATTAAATACAGGCATAGTTGCTTTCATTTTCTTTGCAAGAGAAGCCTTTGCAAAAATAAAATCAAGTTTTGGTAATATATCCAAATCTGTATATAAATCTTCTAAGTATTCGCTACAGCTTACACTAAGGTTTGCCAGAATAATCTGTATTTCGTCAGCTTCTTTCATGGCAAGTTCACGCAACTTGTTGTTTAACTCCACAACAACAGCCGGTTCCACAAAAAGAGTAGAGCCTGTAGATGACTGGTCGTGAATAATACCGGGAACACTGCTTCTATGCTCCTGCTTTACAGGAACGCAGTATCTGCCGTCTCTCATTGTAATCAATGAATCCTGAAGGTAGGTTTTACCACTTGTTGAATTTACAAGGTGACTAAGCTGACTGTGAATACGGTCATTAGTCAGTTTTATCTGTCTTCTGATATTTTTTAGATTGTAAGAGGCATCATCTGCCATTTCCTCAGGGGAAATAATACATTTTTCGATTCCTTTGTTAAGGTTTGTAAGAGGCATAAGAGCATCAAACATACCATCCAAACTATCAGTAGAGTCATCGTCATTTCTGGAAAATGCTTTGACCCTGTTTGCAACCTTTAATAGGGAACTGATATTTAAAAGTTCACCCATGCCAAGGGTGCTGCCAATTTCCAGACGTTTAAGCGATGGGCCGATGTCTATTAATCCTGAAAAGGATAGAGACCCTTTTTGCCATATACGTGTCAGGGCATCTGAAGTATTCTGTTGCATTGTCTGAATCTTGTGTAAATCTGTGGAAGGTACAAGATTTTCGCAAAGATTTTTTCCAAGATCAGAGTAAGCCTCTTCCATTAACATATCTATGATTTTATTAAATTCTAGTGTTTTAAGCACTTTTTTATTCATTTCTAATCTCCATTTTTTACAAAATAATTGGTATTTAAAACAAGTGCTTTCCTTGTATTTAAATACGTTATCAATTATAATAAAGTTTAGCCTAAATATGCGTAAAAGTAAATTCTAACAGGCAAAATATTTGTATTTATTTTACAGTGCTAAAGGTTATATCCTATGTGCACCGGTATAGTGGTGGAAGCAGGATTGATTCTACAGATGAAATTTAAAAGAAATCAAAGAAATTTAAAATAAAAATATGGTTAGTTTCAGGAGGAAAAAATGAAGTACATAGAAACATTAAGGGAAGGCGAAAGAATCCAGGAAGTATATTTATGTAAACAAAAAACATCAGCAACTACAAAAACAGGAAAAGAATACGAAAATGTAATTTTACAGGATAAAACAGGACAGCTGGATGCAAAAATCTGGGATCCCGGCTCAATGGGAATAGATGATTTTGAGGCACTTGATTATGTGGAAGTGAACGGCGATATTACCGTGTTTAATGGTCAGACACAGCTCAGCATAAAAAGAGCAAGGAAGGTAAATCCAGATGATGTGGATTCATCAAATTATTTACCTTGTACTGATAAAAACATCGATGAAATGATGACAGAATTGCTAAAATTGGTAGCCAGTGTTAATAACCCATACTATAAGCAGGTTTTAACAAAGCTGTTTGTAGATGACCAGCAGTTTACAGAGGCATTTAAGAAACATTCAGCTGCAAAAAGCGTACATCATGGATTTATAGGTGGTCTTTTGGAGCATACTTTATCAGTTGCAAAGTTGTGTGATTTTTATACAACTCAGTATCCTATTCTTAACAGAGATTTGTTGATTACAGCAGCTATATGTCATGATATTGGAAAAGTCTACGAGTTGTCTGATTTTCCTGCAAATGATTACACAGATGCAGGACAGCTGTTAGGCCACATTGTGATGGGTTCGGAAATGTTGTCAAAGATTATTGCAACTATTCCTGATTTTCCAACAAAGCAGGCAAATGAGTTAAAGCATTGTATTTTGGCACATCACGGAGAGCTGGAATATGGCTCACCAAAGAAGCCTGCATTAATTGAGGCTTTGGCACTGAATTTTGCAGATAATACAGATGCCAAAATTGAAACAATGAAAGAAATATTTACAGGAAGTACAACTGTGGGTTCAGACCAGTGGCTTGGATACAACAGACTTCTTGAATCAAATGTAAGACGTACAAGCAAATAGAAATTGGGATTGGTTTATGTTTAAAAAGAATGATATTTTAGAAATTGAAATTATAGATCAGGGTACAACAGGAGAGGGCATAGGCAAAGTTGATGGCTATGCTCTTTTTGTAAAAGATGCAGTGATTGGAGACGTGGTAAAAGTAAAAATCATGAAGGCAAAAAAGAATTTTGCTTTTGCTAAATTGCTTGAAGTGGTAAAGCCATCGCCATATCGTGTAGAGCCACTTTGCCCTGAAGCAAACCGTTGTGGAGGCTGCCAGTTGCAGGCAATGAATTATAAGCAACAGTTGGAATTTAAAGAGAAAAAAGTCTACAACAATATCAAACGAATCGGTGGCATAGAAGATTTTGAAATGAAGCCTATTATCGGTATGGAAGAGTTGGCTGTAAAGGGACATGAGGGAAACGGACCTTTTCATTATAGAAATAAGGCACAGTTTCCGGTAGGTCTGGACAGAGAGGGAAACATTGTCAGTGGTTTTTATGCAGGAAGAACTCATTCCATTATTAGCATGGACAATTGCCTTCTTGGTATTGAAAAAGATGGTGACGTAAATGGCACCATAATGCATATAGTAAAAACTTTTATGAATATTTATAACATTAAATCTTATGATGAAAAAACTCATAAAGGTTTAGTGAGACATGTTCTGATTAGAATTGGTGCTTTTACAAATGAGATAATGGTATGCATTGTTATTAATGGAAACAAATTGCCACATTCACAGGAACTGGTGGAACAGTTATTGCAAATTGATGGAATGACAAGTATTTGTCTTAATGTAAATAAAGAAAAAAGCAACGTTATATTAGGAAAAGAGATTATTAACCTGTACGGAAAAGACTATATTGAAGACTACATTGGTGATGTTAAATTTAGAATTTCACCATTGTCCTTTTTCCAGGTAAATCCAACTCAAACAGAAAAGCTTTACAACAAGGCACTGGAATACGCAAACCTTACAGGAAAAGAAACTGTGTGGGATTTGTATTGCGGTATCGGAAGTATTTCTTTATTTCTTGCAAAGGCTGCAAAGAAAGTGATTGGAGTGGAAATTGTTCCTGAAGCAATCAAAAATGCAAAAGAGAATGCTGAAATTAATGGAATTGAGAATACGGAATTTTTGGTTGGAGCAGCAGAAGATGTAGTTCCTAAATATTTTGAGGAACATAAAAATCAACCTGAATGTAAGCCTGATGTAATTGTAGTTGACCCACCACGAAAAGGCTGTGATCAGGTTCTGCTTGATACTATTGTAAAAATGAATCCAGAAAGAATTGTTTATGTAAGTTGCGACAGCGCAACGCTGGCAAGGGATTTGAAGTGGCTTGAAGAACATGGGTATAAGTTAAAGGAAGCAACACCATGCGACATGTTTGGTCAAACGGTGCATATAGAGACTTGTGTGTTGCTACAAAGACGAACTATGTAGAAATCCTTAATTTTAGGCACTTTTTCAAACATATCGTCTTTACGAGCGAGGGCGATAAAATCAGAAATAAAGAGATAAAAAACTATATCAATGTTTCGGTAGTAGTTGATATAGAGTGTGGGAACACAAACAATTAAATACTAAACTTTAGGGGTACTTGTTAAAAAAGTATCCCTTTTTAATGTAGGCGTTCAGAAATGAGCGTCTATTTTTATACCCAAAATGAAAGGAGCATTAGATTTATGAAAAAGACATTGAAACGATTGTGTACGGGCTTCTTAGCTCTTGCAACTGTCGTTACTGCTTTACCGACTACACCCGTTCATGCAGAAAGTAAGCAATACTGGACGGAGTCAAAAGAGCGTGTCGGTATCGTTGAAAAAGTAATGAATGACGGTTCGATTGGTTCTACCTTTAATGAGGGACATTTGACCGTTGAGGGCGAGGACGCTTACTGTATCGACATCAACACAGACTTTAAGAACGGTTACAAGACCAGAGCTGACGCAAGCTCACGCATGAGTGCCGACCAGATAAGCGACGTTGCCTTATCTATCGAATATGTAAAACAGTACACAGACAGCCACAGCGGAATAAGCAAAAATCACGCTTACCTTTTAAGACAGCTTGTAGTCTGGCAGAGATTGAGCGTACATCTTGGCTGGCAATGTGATAACGTGCGAGCTT
>OJUG01001488.1_pt1 | contig 29557 bp, 19 predicted proteins | sample 1599841 | NCBI WGS metagenome assembly OJUG01 (sample SAMN04168659, study PRJEB22393) | human gut metagenome | biome: human gut microbiome; feature: stool | host: Homo sapiens | collected 2014-05-12 | reverse complement strand
TTTAGTGAATTTATCAGGTTCAACGGGAATACCAATGTCCAGATATTTCTTAAATTCATTAATCGTAGCAGTACTTACAGTTGTACTTGGAATTATCATTACAATTATGGCAGCTTACGTATTTTCTAAAAAGAAATTTAAAATTAAAGGTGCGTTATGGGAATTAAACCAGATGGCTCTTATGTTTGTAGCAACAGCCGTAGCTATTCCAAGATACTTAATTATAGTAAACTTAGGCGTTTACAATACATGGTTTGCACATATCTTGCCATTAATTGCAATGCCTGTAAGTTTATTCCTTGTAAAACAGTTCGTTGATGGTATTCCGGATGCGTTGATAGAAGCAGCGGTAGTTGACGGTGCAGGAGATGTTACAATTCTTAGAAAAGTAATTATTCCTTTAACAAAGCCGGCTCTTGCAACATCTGTTGTGCTTACATTCCAGCAGGTATGGAACAACGTGGAAACATCAAACAACTATATTACAAACGAAGCACTTAGAACATTAACATATTACTGTAACTCCATTGGTGTAAACAATGCAGTGGCGGCAGCAGGTATGGTAGCAGCATCAAGTTTGATTCTGTTCTTGCCAAACTTAATTATCTTCATCTGTATGCAGTCTAAGGTTATGAACACAATGGCAAGTTCAGGTATCAAGTAAGGAGGCGAACGATGAAAAAACATTTAAAAAAATCATTGGTTCTATTTCTTGCATTGATGTTTGTGGTAATGTCAGTATTACCTGTAGCAGCATCTCAGGCAACAAGTTATACATATACCCTTGATGATCAGAACAAACTTGTTAGAACACAGGATGCATACTTGCCTGATAGAACTATTACAAACTTAGGATTATCAGATCCTGAAGACATGATAATAGACGAAAACAATTTGGCATATATCGTTGATACAGGAAATAGAAGAATCGTTATATATGATTTAAATACAGAAAAAGTAAAGAAGATATTAAATCAAAAAACAGTAGGCTCTAAAGATTTTGAAGGATTCAATTCTCCAAAAGGTATCTTTAGAACAAACAGTGGTGAATTGTATATTGCCGATGTAGGTGCAAAGACAGTATTCAGATTCACAAAAGATTTTAAATTTGTAAGAAGATATGATAAACCATCAGCACCAATTTTTGCTGATACAAACTACGAACCAAGCAAGGTTGCAGTAGATAGCGGAAACAACTTATACATTGTATCAGAAGGTGTTTACGCAGGTGTTATCCAGCTTGCAAATACAGGAGATTTTTTGGGATACTTTACATCCAACAAATCAAAACTTACTCCACAGCAGATGTTCTTAAAATTAATATATACAAAAGAACAGCAGAAAAAATCAGAGTTATTAAATACTCTGCCATCTACATTCTCAAATATTTATGTAGATAAAAAGGGAACAGCTTACTCAACATGTATGGGTACAGGTGATGACCTTTTAAAGAAACATAGTACAAATGGTACAAACATGCTTAGCGCTGTAATGGCATCAGCATCACTTACAGATGTTACAACAAATGATGACGGAATTATTTTCACATCAGATGCAAGTGGTGAAATTTGGGCATATACAAGTCAGGGTGAGGTGATTTTTTCACTAGGTGCCAAATCAGAAGATATTGATATTTCAGGTTTGTTCACATCACTTACAACTATTGCAATAGACAATCAGGGAAATATCTGGACAGCTGATGGCGAAAAAGGATTTTTACAGTCATTTACACCAACAGAATATGCAACAACAATCTACAAGGCATTAAAAGAATACGAAAACGGTGATTACGATAATGCACTTGAAGATTGGAGTTATGTATTAAGACTTAACCAGATGTCAGTATTGGCTCATAATGGTGTAGCTAAAGCTTACTACAACGATGAACAGTATCAGAAGGCAATGGACGATTTTGAAATTGCCGGAAACAGAGACGGTTATTCAGATGCATTCTGGGAAGTAAGAAATAAATCAATCCAGAAGTATTTAGGACCATTCTTAATAGTAATAATTATCTTAATTGCACTTAAGATAGCAATTGGATTTATTGATAAAAATCACGTTATTAAGAAAAAGAAAAAAGCACTTGGAGCAAAACTTAAAAATGTTCCTGTTCTTGGAGAGATTGGTTATGCGTTCAAGATAACAAAACATCCTATAGACAGATATTACGATATCAGGGTAGGAAAGAATGGCTCAGCAATTGCAGCAACAATTATTTATGTTGTATTCTTCGGAGTATATATGCTGTACCAGACAGGAAAAGGCTTCATATATCAGTATACAAAAGTAGAAGATATGGATATGGGAGCAGTTATTGTTGGATTCTTTGCAATACTTATTTTATTCATTGTTTGTAACTTCCTTGTTACATCAATTACAGATGGTGACGGAACATTAAAACAGGTATATATGATTCCTGCATATGGACTAATTCCTGCAATGATTGCAATGCTTGCAACAATAGGAATGTCATACATACTTACATACAATGAATCATTTATTCTTACAGTTATTATGATTATAGGACTTGGATGGAGTATTGCATTAATATTTGAAGGACTTTCAACAGTACATGATTATGACTTTAAACATACAGTATTAAGTTTAATTATTACATTTGCATTTATGCTTATTGCAGCAATTGTAGTTTTAGTTGTAATCATTATGTGGGAACAGTTAAAAGACTTCTTAGTAACAGTAGTGAAGGAGGTAGTAAGAAATGTTACAGGCGGCTAAGAAAAATAAATTAAAAACAGTTGCACTTGTTGTATGTCTCTTATGCGTCCTTTCAGTAAGCGTTGCAGTAGCAGCAGCTTTCTTAAACACAAACAGAGATACAAGACCGGCACCTGACAAGGTGGTATCTGACATGAAGGTTACAAATGCATATCAGTTACTTTGTGAAAAAGGTGACTATCAGTATTATTTCAGAGATGACAGAGATATTATTCTGGTAAAGAATATTAAAACAGGTTACATCTGGAAGACAGGCGTGGATATTCCTTTAAATTCTCAAATAGAAGAAGCTTTTGATGTGGTAAATTCAGCAAAAGAAGACAATGACCCTGGAGAGATTAAGGACTATGCAGACAGCATGGAAATGACAGTTAAGCAGGTTAAAGAATTGGCTAATACGCCAAAAGATTCTTCATTTACAAATGACCAGTACGGAGCATATGCAAACTCTTTACTTACAGTTGAGTACTACACAGGCTCAGGAAAAAGTATGAAGACTACAAGAGTGTCTTCAGCAGCTTATAAAGAAAGCGACGGAAAGTCAGGACTTAGTGAAGTAGATAAGGCAAATGGAAAATATAAACTTGAATGTGTATTTACATTAAAAGATTCAGACAAAACAATGGATTTGGGAATCAATGTATATATTACATTTAGTGATAATGGAAAGATTTCATACGATATTCCTTACAAGGAAATCACAGGTGATGGAATTAATAAGATTTCAAATGTAGTTCTTACTCCTTTCCTCGGAACAAGTGGTGGTGCAACATTGGCATATGATGCAGACCAGATTGACTGGGTAAAACTTAAGGGAAAGAAAATTACACCTGGTTATGCTTTAATTCCTGATGGAAGTGGAGCATTAGTAAGATTTTCAGAGAACAAGACAAAGTTTACTGAATATAAAGGAAAAGTATACGGAGAAGATCCTGCAACTGATGTAAATTATTATTCATCAACAAATGATGTTGTTCCTGTTAAAAATCCAACAATGCCTGTATTTGGTATTTCACATGGTGACGGAACCCAGGCGGCTTTTGTAGCATATGCAGACAAGGGCGACGAATATATGAGTATCAACGCTGTACCACTTTCAACAGAAGACGGCGAGGTAAGATACACATATGCTTATCCATCATTTAAATTTAATTCAGAATACTTCCAGGTTACAAACCAGAAGGGAGATTCTTACAGAAAACTTCAGGATACACCAAACAAGTTTGATATTTCTATGACATATCAGTTCTTAAGCGGTGACGGAAGTGACGGAACACCATCTGCTGATTATGCAGGAATGGCAAAAGCATATAGACAGCACCTTATCGAAAACGGCACATTAAAAGAAGTAAAACAGGAAGGAAGTAATATTCCTATCAGAGTAGACTTCTTAATGTCAGATTCTAAGAAAGGTGTATTCTCAACACAGGAAGTTGCAGTAACAACTGCTACAGATGTAAGAAACATATTAAACAAGTTAACCAAAGGCGGAGTTAAGAATATTAACTCAGGATTGATAGGATGGCAGAGCGGTGGAGAAACACTTGCAAAGCCAAACAGCACAAGTTTTTCAAGCACAATAGGAAGTGAAAACGATTTTGAAACATTAATGTCAGACTTTAGCAAAAAGAATGTTGACATTTCATTCTCAAGAGAATTTACAACAATTAATGAAGATATGGTAAGTTACTACAACAATGCTGCATCTCACATTAATACAAAATATCTTGAAGTAGATAAATCAGTATCATTACCTGAAAATGCACCTGTAACAGAATACGGATATGCATTGCCTGAAAAGACAGCACAGTGGATTAGTGATTTATATGATGATTTAGGATCATATAGCAAATCATTTACAATTGATGGAGCTTCAAATGTATTGATTAGTACATATGATAGTGACGGAGCAGAGTCAACAGCACTTGATACAGTTAAGTTATATCAGAATGCTTTATCAAATATTAGCAAAAAGGGTACAAAGTTAAACTTAGTAAACCCTAACCAGTATTTATGGAAATATACAGACAGATACTTACAGTCACCTGTAGGAACATCACAGTATGTATACGAAACAGATACAGTTCCATTTTTACAGATGGTATTAAATGGTACAATGGAAGTATATGCACCATATGCAAACTTCTCATTCTACTCAACAACAGACCAGTTAAGAATGATTGACTACAACATTGCACCATCATTTGTATTAACAAAACAGCCATCATATTTGTTGGCATCAACAACATCATCTGATTATTACTCAACAGAGTTTAGTCAGTATGAAAAGTTAATAAAACAGATTTACAACAAAGTTAACACACCATTATCACAGATTATCGGATACCAGTGGGATGGAAGAAAAGTTGTAGAAGACGGTGTTATTGTAAACACATATTCAAAGGATGGAGATGTAAAAAGTATCATCATCAACTACACAAAAGATGAAGTAACAGTAAATGGGACAAAAGTAGCAGCACAGAGTGCAGCAGTAGTCGAAGGAGGTGTTAAGTAATGGCTGAAGAAAAGAAAGCAGTAAAAGCGACAGCTCCAAAGACAGAAAAGCCTGCAAAGACTAAGAAAAATAAAAAGATGCGTACATACCAGCAACGTCAGGATAGAACAGGTTACATGTTCATGGCACCATGGATTTTGGGATTTTTACTATTTACATTATTCCCATTTGTGTACACAATCTACTTAAGTTTCACAAACGTATCACGTAGTGTATACGGATTTGATATAAAATGGATGGGAATCAAAAACTATATTAATGCATTTGTAGGAAACGGTGAATTCCTACCTGCATTACTTAGTTACATCAAAATGATTATACCTTATACATTTATTGTAGTTGTATTATCATTTATCATTGCATATTTACTTTGCAAAATTAAAACAGGTAAGGGATTACTTAGAACAATTTATTTCCTTCCGGTTATCATTATGTCAGGTCCTGTTATGACACAGATTATGGAAGTACAGGGTGCGGCGGCTGCTGCAGCAGAAACAACTTCAACTGCAGTAAAAGAAGCAACAAATGCATATTCAAACATATTTATTATGCAGATTATTGACAGTTATTCACCTGCACTTGCAAATGGACTTGCAGGAATATTTGACCAGTTATCAATTATTCTCTGGTTTACAGGTATTCCAATTGTATTGTTCATTAACGGATTACAGAAGATTAATCCAAGTATATACGAAGCAGCAAAAATCGATTCAGCTAATGCTTGGCAGATTATGTGGAAGATTACAATTCCAATGTTAAAGCAGATTGGACTTATCATCACTGTATTTACAGTAATTCAGCTTGGTATGTTCAGTTCAATCAATCCACTTTATGAATTGATTCAGGACAAGACCGGAGATATTGCAAATGGTCTTGGATATGCGGCAACATATGCATGGATTTACACTGTAGTTGTATTACTTATTGTAGGATTTGTATTCTTATTGTTTAAGGATAGAAAGCCAAAAGACATTAAGGCAAGACAAAAACAGGAAAAGAAACTTAAGAAGCTTGAAAAACAGCAGAAGAGAAGATTAAAGTCTCAGAAGAGACATCAGGCAAAGGAGGCAAAGTTATATGGCAAATAAAAAAGACAGTGCAAAGAAATTTGATTTGTCTTCTTTAAAGAAAATCAACTTTGCCAGACTTAAAAGATTTAAAGCAGTTGGTATTATTTCAAAGATAGCAATATACTTTGTACTTATCTGTATTGGATTTATATTCTTAGAGCCAATATTGGAAATGATATCAAAGTCAATTATGACAACAAAGGACTTAATTGATCCTTCAATCACATGGATTGCGAAACATGCAACATTAGAGAATTTTAGTAAGGCAGTGGGCACATTGGATATTCCAAAGTCAATGCTTAACTCAATTTGGTTCTCAGCATTATTGGCATTTTGTCAGACAGCAGTTTCAGCAACAACAGGTTTTGCACTTTCACGATACACATTCAGGGGTAGAAATTTCTGGTTTGTAATGCTTATCATAGCATTTATCTTACCGGTTCCACTTCTTACAGTTCCTAGAATTATGATGTTTAGTGAAGTAGAAACAATTTTTGGTATCGGCTTAATTAATACTGTTACACCACAGATATTATTAGCATTATTAGGTCAGGGTGCTTACTCAACAATGTTGATATTAATATTCTACAACTTCTTCAATATGATTCCAAAATCACTTGATGAAGCAGCTATGATTGACGGAGCAGGATCACTTAAAGTGTTCTATCACGTAGCAATCAGATTATCAATTTCAACAATTTTGGTTGTATTCCTGTTCTCATTCGTATTTAACTGGAATGAAACATATACAACAAACATCTTAACAGGTGATGCTTTGGAATTACTTCCGGGCAGATTGTCATTGTTTGATAATGGTTCAGCTGCAAATGCAGTAAGCGAGTTAAACGAGGCAATAAAGATGGCTGCAACATTAATTGCAATAGCACCATTATTAATTTTATACGCATGCGTACAGAAACAGTTCATCCAGGGTATTGAAAATACAGGTATTACTGGTGAATAAAATTTTAGAATGCAGATGCAAAACAGTGTCTGCATTCTAACAAAAATAACGAAAGGGCAAACATATGAAATTATTTAAAAAAGTTACAGCAGTAGTGTTGGCAGTGGCTATGATAGCAACTACTATTACAATCAGTAACACAGAAGCGGAAGCAAAAGTTACTCTTAAATCAAAGAAAAACATTACTTTAGTTGTAGGTAAAAAAAGTACAATTAAAGTAAAACAAAAAGGTGCTAAATTTAAATCAAGCAACACAAAGATAGCAAAGGTTACAAAAAAAGGAAAGGTTACAGCAAAGAAACCGGGAGTTTGTAAGATTACAGTAAAAGTTAAGAAAAGTAAAAAAGTTGTAACTGTAAAAGTTGTTCCTGGAAAGGTAACAGCACTTCAGGCAAAAAATACAACTGACAATGGTATACAGGTATCATGGGAAAAATTAAAAAATGTGTCAGGATACAATGTATATTATTCAACAAGTAGCAAAAGCGGATTTAAGTCTGTTAAGGTTGGAAATACAAATAAAACAACAATTAACAAACTTACATTAGGAAAGACATATTATTTTAAGGTTAAGGCTTACGCAAAAGTAGGTAGAAAAACATACACAAGTGCAAGTTATTCAAATGTTGTATCAGACAAAGTTCGTAAATTAGTTTGGAATGACGAATTTAATGGAACAGCACTTGATTCAACAAAGTGGAATACTAATGGAGCAACCGGACAGAATGGTTTTGGAAATCGGGAACTTCAGAATTATCAGCCACAGTATTGTGAAGTAAAAGATGGTTCACTTGTTATTAAGCCACAGATGGAATGGAACCCTAGAAAGAAAACTATTCAGGGAGTAAAACCAAATCTTCAGTGTTATTCTACAAAACTTTGGACAAAAGGAATGTATAGCATGACTTACGGTAAGGTTGAATTTAGAGCAAAGTTACCAAAAGGAAAAGGTACATGGGCAGCTTGTTGGATGTTAGGAAACGATGAAAACTATGGTAAATGGCCAAGTTGTGGTGAAATTGATGTTTTAGAAACAACAATGCAGAGATCTAAAACACTTATTCCACAGTCAATTCATAATTCAAAATTTAATGGAATGCCAACAAGTTCAGGAAACAAACATGGAGATACTACTGTAAATACAGCAACAAGTGAGTATCATACATATGGTATTGTATGGACCAAAAAAGAGATTACATTTACAATTGATGGAAACGTTACATGGACATATAATCCAACAAAATATGTTTCATCAGGAAATGCATATGCAAACAATAAAATCTGGCCATTTAACAAGCCATTCTACTTAATTATCAACTGTGCAATCGGTGGAGTTCTCGGTGGAGATGTAGGACCTGACTATTGGACAAAGATTGGTACAAAGACATATGCAGATGGTGGCGTAAATCAAATTTATCAGGATTATATGTATGTAGATTACGTTAGAGTATATCAGTAAATTTTAAGTTAATTACACAACCGGCTGTAATGCCGGTTGTGGTAAAACACTTTTGGATAACTAAGGGAGGTTATTGTATGGTTACAATAAAAGATGTTGCCCGAGAAGCAGGGGTAGCAATTTCAACAGTATCAAATGTATTCAACAATGCAGATATTGTAAGTGAAGAGACAAAACAAAAAGTGTTAGATGCAGTAGAAAAACTTCATTATATACCTAATATGAATGCAAAATTACTTAAATCTAATAGAAAAAATACAATAGGCCTCTTTTTAACAAGCCTACAGGGTGATTTCTATAAGGTATTAACACAGGCTATTCACTTACAGTGTAAGTTGAATAATTATTTACTAAATATTTATGTAAGTAATGACAATTCACCGGATGAAATATATCGTATGATTATAGCGTCAGGTGTAGCAGGAGCAATTATATATCATGAAGATTTAACAGGGGATTATGTAAAAAGAATCGCAACTGTAAATATTCCAATGGTATTTATTGACAGAAACAGTAAGGGAAAAAATATATCAGGTGTGTTGGTAGATGACAAGTTAGGTGCATCTATGGCAGTTGATTACTTAATAAAATTAGGACACAAGAGAATAGGCTATATGCACGGAAATGATACAGGAGATGATCAGCATCGTTATCAGGGATATGTAGAGATGATGCAGAAAAATAATCTTCCTATAGATGAAGATATTGTACTTCGTGGATATTATGAAGAATCCCTTGCATATAGTGAAATGAGATCAGTTCTATCAAGTGGAATAAAGTTGCCTGATGCAATGTTTTGTGCCAATGACGAAATGGCATGGGGCTGCATAAGGGCATTACAGGATGTCGATATAAAAGTACCGGAGCAGGTCAGTGTTATCGGATACGATGACAGTACAATCAGTGGTTATTATGGAGTACCACTTACAACAGTACACAGCCCAATTACAGAGATGGGTAGTGCAAGCGCAAATGAGTTATTTAGATTATTAAATGATGATGGTGATAAGAGTGGAACAGTAACAAAATTGTCACCAAAGATGGTATACAGAAGCTCATGTGGAAAACGCAAATAAAGGAGATTATTATGGAGAAATATAGACTTGAAGGAAAGACATTTGTAATTGATGATTACGATAAAATGCCGGCTTTTTCAAGCTTTTTACCTGGACTTGCAGGAGTAAAGGGTATCCCAATGTGGACATTTTACACAAACAGAGGTCAGGGAATGAATAGTTTTGGTATTGACAATAAAGGCAATGCCATTATGGAATTTAATTCAGCTAATACAGCATTTGAAAACACAACAGTAAAAGGATTTAGAACATTCTTAAAAATTGACGGTGAATATTATGAGCCATTTTTCAAATATGAAAAAGAAGCAAAACGTCAGATTAGAATGAACAAGAATAGTTTCAAGATTATTGAAACAAACGAAAAATATGGAATTGAAGTAACAGTAAATTACTTTATTTTGCCAAATGAAAGTATTGGAGCATTAATCAGACAGGTATCTGTAAAGAACATTTCTGACAAGGCAAAAGACGTTGAAATAATTGATGGTCTTCCAAAGATTATTACATACGGAATTTCAAATGGTGAATTTAAAGAAATGTCTAACTTATTTAAGAGCTGGGCATATATTAAGAACATTGACAATAAGGTTCCTTATTACACATTAAGAGCTTCAACAAAAGACTCTGCAGAAGTATCAGACGTTGAAGGTGGATATTACTATCTTACAATTAAAGACGGAAAGTTACAGGATGTAATCTATGATGTTGATACAGTATTTGGATATGATTTATCACTTATGACACCTGTTAGATTTATTGATGGTGGAGTAGATAATGTATTGGCAAAAGAACAGTGCTTTGCAAATAAGGTTCCATGTGGATTTACTCCATTTAAGGAAACAATTGGTGCAGGCGAAACATTCTCATTTGATACAATGATGGGATTTGCAGGTTCAGAAGAACAGATTAACAGCAAAATTGATACATTCACAAAGCCTAATTATATTGCTGATAAGTTTGTAGAGGCAGAAGAATTGGCAGACAGCTTTACATCAGATGTTAAGACACATACAGCAGCAGGAAAGTTTGATCAGTATATTGAACAGTGCTATTTAGACAACTTCCTTCGTGGTGGTTATCCATATGTTCTTAACAAAGATGGAAATAAATCAATTATTCATTTATTTAGTAGAAAACACGGAGATCCTGAAAGAGATTACAACTTCTTTTCAATTGCTGCTGAATATTATTCACAGGGTAATGGTAACTTCCGTGATGTTTCACAGAACAGAAGAAATGATGTATTTTTCAATAAAGATGTTGGAGAGTTCAATGTAAAGACATTCTTTAGTTTGGTACAGGCTGACGGATACAATCCATTGGAAGTACGTCCAAGTTTGTTTAATGTAATTGAAGGAAAAGAAGACGAAGTTAATGCATATGTAAAAGAAAACATTGAAGGTGATGCATCAGCAATTGAAAAAATTGTTGCAGGTAAGTTTACACCGGGACAGATTTCAAATACAATTGCAAAACTTGGTTTGAAAGTAAAAATCGATGATGGTGATTTTATTGCAAATATCTTAAATGATTGTGACCAGAATATTGAAGCCGGATTTGGTGAAGGATATTGGAGTGATCACTGGGATTACAATATGGATTTAGTAGACAACTACTTAAGCATATTCCCGGACAAGATTAGCGAGTTATTATTTGAAGACAAAACATACAAGTTCTATGACAGTGTTGCTTTCGTAGTTCCAAGAGACGAAAAATACGTTATCAACAAAAAAGGTGCTGTACGTCAGTATGGTATGGAAGTTGAAGACGAAGAAAAGTTGGCTCGTCCGGGATTTAACAAGTGGGCAACAAACTGGTTAAAGACAAAAGACGAAAAAACATATTTCACATCATTGGCTGTTAAGATGGTGATTTTAGCACTTAGCAAATTCGCACAGCTTGACGTTGATGGTATTGGTGTGGAAATGGAAGGTGGAAAGCCAGGCTGGAATGATGCCATGAACGGACTTCCTGGATTGTTTGGTTCAGGAACACCTGAAACATTTGAATTAAAGAGATTAGTAAACTTCATCGTTAACAACTTTGATGGAGAAGGCAAAGTAGCAATGCCTACAGAAATTGCAAAATACTTAGATGATGTTAAGGCTGCACTTGATGAATACAATAATGGAACAATTAATGACTTCCAGTATTGGGACAAGGTTGCAACAATTAGAGAAAATTACAGAGAAACAGTTAAGCTTTACTTTAGTGGTGAAGAAGTTGCAGTTTCAAAGGCTCATATTGTAGAAGTATTTAATGCATTTGAAGCTAAAATTGAAAAAGGTATTGAAAAGGCTGTAGAAATGGGTAACGGACTTGTGCCTACATATATTACTCATGAAGCAGTTGACTTTGAGCCGGTAGTAGATGAAAATGGAGCACCTGTTATCAGCCATTATGGACTTCAGAAGGCAAAGGTTAAGGAATTTAAGGCAGTTCCATTGCCATATTTCCTTGAAGGACCAGCCCGTATGATGGGATACGTTGATACCAAAACAGCAAAAGACATGTACAAAAAGGTTAAAGAAACAGACCTTTATGATAAGAAACTTGCAATGTACAAAACATCAGCATCTATTGAAGAATGCTCAATGGAAAATGGACGTTGCCGTGCATTTACACCAGGATGGCAGGAAAGAGAAAACGTATTTTTACACATGGAATACAAATACATTCTTGCTATGATTAAAGCAGGTTTATATGATGAATATTACGACACAATTACAAGAGCACTTATACCATTCCTTGATCCAAATATGTATGGAAGAAGTACACTTGAAAATTCATCATTCCTTGCATCAAGTGCAAATCCAAATGAAGATATTCATGGTAGAGGATTTGTTGCAAGACTTTCAGGTTCTACAACAGAAATGATTTCAATGTGGATTGAAATGATGATGGGTGGAAAAGTATTTACATACGAAGATGGACAGTTAGTACTTAACTTCAATCCAAAGCTTGCAAACTGGTTGTTTGATGAAGGCAAAGTTACATTCAGACTTCTTTCAACTTGTGATGTTACATATGTAAACAACACAGGAAAGAACACATATGGTGACGATGCAGCTAAGGTTTCAAAAGTTGAAATAAACGGTGAAACTGTAGCAACAGAAGGAAAGATTGTAGGCGAAATGGCAGAAGCTGTCAGAGATGGAAAAGTTAATGCTATTACAGTTTACTTTGAATAGTTAAAATGCTATAAATTTTTATAGAAATGCACTACGGATGGGAACAGAAAAGTTCTCATCCGGGGTGACATTTATAAATAATATAAATGTAATTTTTCTATAGGATTCACAGCATTTTTTATTTATAAAAAATAAAAACGATTCTATAAAATGCCTGCTAAATAGTAAAAAGATGGTTTTTAACAGATATATTAACATAAAAACAGCTTCAAACATAAATATGTTAATAACACTTCTTTGCAAATTCTAAAATGTTAGTATAGTTGAAATACCTTGGGAGTACACAATAAAACGGATTAAAAGAATTTAAATTATAGTTTGTAGAAATATATGCTTAAGTGATTTTACGAAAACAATGACAATAGAAAATATTACACATTTAAACACATATTTATATAAATTATATTTAACAAAGGAAAGGGAGTAATATGAGCGATTTAAAGTATTTAGACAAGAAAGGAACATTTACACTGGACAATCCTGATTTAACAAGCTATATGTATTTTCCATTGGCAAACGAAGCAGGAATGATGAGTGCAATTACACCTGACTTAGGTGGTGACATCAAACTTGATCAAAACACTTTTTTACTTGAACCTGTAAGTAGCGAGAATTTACACAACAACAAATCATCTAGAAACTTCTGGGTTTATGTTGAAGGAAAAGGTGCCTGGTCAGTAACAGGACGTTCAAGCAAACAGCAGGCAAAACTATTTGAAGACGACAAAGAGGACGTAAAACTTACAGCTGGAATTATGTGGCATCAGGTAGAAAGACAGTCACAGGAAATGGGATTAAAAGCCATTATGACAAGTTTTGTTCCTGAAACAGAAGAAAAAGTAGAACTGACAAAGGTTGAAATTACAAATACATCAGACCAGCCACAGACAATTACATCAACAGTGGCAATTCCAATGTATGCCCGTTCAGCATCAAATATCAGAGATCACAGACATGTAACATCATTGCTTCATAGAACGTTTACAGTAAAAAACGGAATAATGATTTACCCAACTCTTACGTTTGACGAAAGAGGACACAACAAAAACAAAATTTTTTATGGAGCTTTGGCAAAAGAAGAAGTAAATGGCGAAATGGTATCACCTGTAAGTTTTTGCCCTGTTACAGAAGAGTTTATCGGACGTGGTGGAAACTTCGAAAATCCATATTATGTTGTGAAAAATCAGCCATTACCATATAAGGCAGGAGAAGAAGTTGACGGATATGAAACTGTGGCAGCAATAAGATTTGCTGATTGCACATTACAGCCGGGAGAAACTAGAACATATATTGTGGCATTAGGTTATGGTGAGTCAGAGGCAGAAATCACAGAACTTAGCAAGAAATATTTAATTAAAAAGCATTTTGACAAATATTTAGAAGAAACAAAAGCATTTTGGCAGAAAAAAATAAACGTAAGCTACAATTCAGCAGATCCAGATTTTGATAACTGGATGCATTGGGTAAACTTTCAGCCAATGCTTAGAAGAATTTACGGTTGTTCATTTTTACCACACCATGATTACGGAAAAGGTGGAAGAGGTTGGAGAGATTTATGGCAGGACTGCCTTGCTCTTTTGATTATGGAACCTGAAAAAGTAAGAGGTATGCTTATTGACAACTTCGGTGGTGTCAGATTTGACGGAACAAATGCAACAATCATCGGTTCAAAACAAGGTGAGTTTATAGCAGATAGAAACAATATCGTAAGAGTTTGGATGGATCACGGTGCATGGCCTTATCTTACAACAAGACTTTACATGCAGCAGACAGGGGATATTGAATTTTTAACAGAAGAAAATACATACTTTAAAGATGCACAGATTTGCCGTGGCGAAAAACATGACGACAGATGGAACGACACAAGAGGTAATAAGCAGATGACAGAAGATGCACTTCCATATCAGGGAACTGTTTTAGAACATTTACTTATTCAGCACTTAACATCATTCTATGACGTTGGAGAACATAATCATATAAGACTTCGTGGTGCAGACTGGAATGACGGTTTAGACATGGCAGAAGAGCGTGGAGAAAGCGTTGCATTTACAGCATTGTATGCAGGAAACTTAAAAAATCTTGCTGAGGACATAAAAGATTACAGCAACAAAACAGGAAAAGATTCAGTAAGTATTGCAAAGGAACTTTTAATTTTGTTAGAGGCTGACAGTAGCACATATGACAGCATTGGAGAAAAGAACGCTTTACTTGAAGCATATTGCGATGAAGTAGGTCACATTATTTCAGGAGAAAAGACAGAAGTTAAGTGTGATTGGTTGGCTGATAAATTAACAGAAATGTCAAATTGGATTACTGAACACATTAGAAATACAGAATGGACTTCAGATAAAGAAGGAAAATCATGGTTTAACGGATACTATGACAACAGTGGAAAGGCTGTAGAAGGCGACTTTGAAACAGGAATAAGAATGATTCTTACAGGTCAGGTATTTACAGTTATGTCTGGTGTCGCAACAGATGAACAGGTTGAAGAAATTGTAAAGGCTGCAGACAAGTACCTTTACGATGAAGCAATTGGCGGATACAGACTTAACACAGACTTCAAGGAAGTAAAAACAGATATGGGTAGATTGTTTGGATTTGCTTTCGGTCATAAAGAAAACGGTGCAGTATTCTCACATATGGCTGTAATGTATGCAAATGCATTATATAGCAGAGGATTTGCAAAGGAAGGATACAAAGTAATCAACACATTGTACAAGCACTGTGCAGATTACCACAAGAGTAACATTTACCCTGGAGTACCTGAATACGTAAACCAGAGAGGACAGGGAATGTACCATTATTTAACAGGTGCAGCCAGCTGGTTACTTCTTACAGTATTAAATGAAATGTATGGAATTAAAGGTGAACTTGGTGCATTAAAACTTGCTCCAAAACTTTTAGCAGAACAGTTTGCAAATGGAATGGCAAGTGCCACATGTATGTTTAGAGGTGCAAACATCACAGTAACATACCAGAATCCATTTGGTTTGGATGCAGGAGAATATACTGTAAAAGAAATCTACATTGATGGCGATTTATACGGAAACACAGACACAATTGCAAAAGAAGATGTAGACAAACTTGGTGACAAGAGTCAAATTACAGCAATTTTAGGCTAATTAATTCAATACCTCCGGTTGTGAAAAACATATTATCGAAAGCACGCTCCCGCTGCCCTTGGCTCGTAGCGGTTCTACAAAGCCGACTACGCTGCCTTTGTGAATCGACGGCTTCGCAGCACTTTCTAGTAATACTGTTTTTCACAGCCGGATATGTGAATTAACCTAAAATTGGTATACTGTAGGAAATATAAATAAACCTAAGATTGATATAATATAAATTGAACTAAGATTAATATAGGAAAAATGATTATACAAAAGGAGAAAATTAATGTTTGAATGGGGCAGAGCCGTATGTTACTCAGGATATAGAGAGGGACAAAGTCCACTTACATGCACATATCCTACATACGAACAAATAGTAGAAGATATAAAGATTATTGATGAAAATGGATTTAAATACATAAGAATGTATGACCCAATTAGTTATGCAGAAATGACATGTCAGGTTATTAAAGACTTGGGAGTGAACATTAAATTAATGCTTGGACCGGGACTTATTTCAGAAGTAAATAATCCGGGATGCCCTTGGATGCAGAAAAAATTTTCAGAGGAAGAATTAAAGGAAAGAGCTGCACATAATGATAAAAATATAGACAATTTAATTAAAATTGCCAATAAATATCCTGATGTAATCAATGCAGTATCAGTAGGAAATGAAAATACTCCAAACTGGGGTGCCAATAATGTTACTGTTGAGAGACTTATAGAATTTGCTGAGAGATTAAGAGAAGGTACTGGAAAGCCGGTTACATTTAACGAAGGCGCTTTTGAATGGGAAAGCTTGGATGAACTTGCAAAACATCTTGATATTATCAGCGTTCATTCATATCCACTGTGGTATGGAAATACTGTCGAGGAAGCTTTGGAAGTAAATAAAACCTGGTACAATAAAATCAAGGAAATGTATCCTGACAAATTTGTGTTATTTTCAGAAGTAGGCTGGGCTACAGATTGCGCTGATTTTTCACAGATGAAGGAAGGCCAGGCAAATGAAGAAAACCAGAAGAAATATTATGATGAATTTTGGGAATGGGCTGACAGAGAAAAAATAATTGCATATATGTTTGAAGCTTTTGATGAGCCTTGGAAAGGCGGCAAAGGTGCAAATGAAGCAGAAAAGAACTGGGGAATGTATAAAGTAGACAGAACACCAAAGTTTATGCTTCAGTAAGAATAATACAATAAATTAGAAATTGAACTGTTTTTATAAAAATGATGAATTGCTGAAAAAACCAGTGATTAATAAGATAAAAACAGTTCAATTTTTTTGTGTAAAGGTACTGAAAATAAAGAAAAAAACATCAAAAGACGTAAAATTATTGTTAAAAATATACAAAATAAAAAGATTTTTAACCTGAATTGTTGTTGAATTGCACAAAAACTGATGGTATAATAAGGGCATCTTTAGTTTAGACAAAAGCTAAATGAGTATTAAAACATTAAAGGAGGGTATTTTAAATGAAACTCAACAAAACAATTAAGAAGTTTTTAGCGGTTACATTAAGCTTGGCTATGGTTCTTACATCTATGGTTATTAGCGATGTGACAACTAAAGCAGAAGGTGAATTTGAAATCACTGACATCAGATGGAATTTAATTGACGGCGTTAAAGTATTTGATGTAGATTTTAATTCAGCCAGCGGAGACAAGGCAACTGATCCATATCACTATTGTATCTATCTTGATCAGATAGATTCGGATCACTCAGCAATTAACTATTCATTAGAATGGAACTGGAAAGATAATTTCCAATATCTTGGTGAAAATGCTACATTTAATAATAATTTCACCTTTGACAAGGTATTTACAACAGCAGCAGACTTTAAAGCAAATGGTAAGACAGGATCATACCTTGCAGAAGGAACCCATACGGTATATATTGTTGCATATGCAACTGTAGAAGATACAAAGGCAGATCAGAATCCTGTTAATACAGCCTCAAAGACATTCGATGTTCCTGCAGAAGTTGAAACAACAACAGAAGCACCTATTACAACTGCAGCAGATGCTGATACAGTGGTACCTGTAGAAATCCTTGGAGCAACAAAGGATGCAAACAATGGTATTACACTTAACTGGAATCATCCTGAAGGAATGGATGAATATACTCAGGAATTCTATCTTGGAACAACAGATGAAGTTGTTGAAGATGAAAACCATTGGGCAAAGAATGGTACCGCAAACTGGGTATGGGGTAGTATAAAAGGCAGAAAAGGCATTGATAATGTTGTAACTACAAAGGATGGATCTATTAACGTAAACAACGGTGGCGACTATGTGGTAAGAGTTGTATACAAAGACGCTGACGGAAAGGTGGCTGCCAGAGGAACAACAGATCCAATTCATTTTGATAAGTATTCAAACACTGATATGAACTTATTCCAGGAAAGAAATGAGGACTTAAAAGTATTCCTCAAATGGAAAAAGGTTACAGGCGCAGCTACATACGCACTTTATGATGCAGAAGGAACAGAAGTGAAGAATAATATCAATGCAGATTGGGTAGATGTTATACTTCCAGCATATGATACAGATTATACTTACACTGTAAAAGCATTTGACAATGATGGTAATGAAATGGAAGTTACAAATAATACAGCAGTAGCAAAAGTTAACAATCCTGATGCTACAACAGAGGCTCCTGAAACAACAACAGAGGCTCCTGAAACAACAACAGAGGCTGCTGAGACAACAACAAAAGCACCTGTAACAACTCAGGCACCTGTAACAACTCAGGCACCTACAACAACTAAGAAACCTGCAAAGATAGTTCTTAAGAAAACAAAGATTACAAAGGCAACAAGAAAGAGCGTAAAAGCAAAGAAGATTAAACTTACATTCAAGAGAGTTAAGAATGCTAAAAAATACAAAGTAGAAGTATCTACATCAAAGAAATTCAAGAAAGCACTTGTAAGAAAGACAGTTAAGGAAGTATCTGTTACAATTACAGGAAAGGCATTAAAGAATAAGAAAAAACTTTATGTAAGAGTAAGAGCAGTTGGCGCTAAGAAGTGGGCTGTAAAACAGGTTAAAATTAAAAAATAATTAAACATTTTATGGAGGGTAGTTATGCAATAGGCATAGCTACCTTTTTTTGTATGTGCTCCGTGCTTTGCACTCTCGCAATCCAACCACAAATTCGCATATCGCCTGACTTCGTCAGTCTTTTATGCTCATTTGTGGGCGCCCCTCTAATTTTCAAAATCATTTCTGTGCAAGCACAGATGATTTCGAAAATTGAGGGGTTGTAATAAAAAAAGTGTAAAAAGGGGATTGTTTAATTATTGCTTAGATGTTAAAATGCAGAGTAGGGAATAAGACGGCAAAATAAAAAAAGAATAAAGGTAAAATTATGAAACAGATAACAAAAAAAGCATTTGCATATTTAATAGCAACAGCTATGATACTTGGAATGGGCACAATGACTATGGCTGGAACAAATAATAATTATGATTTTGACGGCGACACAAATAAAAACCCATGGGCAGATTTGTTTACAACTGAACAGACAACTAAGGAAACAACACCTGCAGTAACAACAACAGAGCAGGTTACAACAACAGAGAAAACACCTGTAGTAACAACAACAGATCAGAGTGCAACAACAGAGAAAACACCTGTGGTAACAACAACAGAGCAGAGTGCAACAACAGAGACAACACCTGCAGTTACAACAACAGGTCAGGGTACAACTAAAGAGACAACACCTGTAGTTACAACAACAGGTCAGGGTACAACTACTGAAACAACATCAGAAGCTACGGCAACACAGAGTACCACTGCAGCAGAGGTTAGTACATCTTGTATAATTGAAACAAAACAGCCTGATACAACCAAGAATCAAAACAAAACTACAAAGGGAAATGTTAAAAAATCACTTAAAGTAACAAAGGTTAAAAAGGCAACAAAGGACAAATTAAAATCTAAGAAAGTAAAAATAACATTTAATAGAGTAAAAGGTGCAAGAAAGTACACCGTACAGTTTTCTACAACAAAGAAGTTTAAAAAAGTAATTGTAAGAAAAACTGTAAAGAAAACAACTGTAGGAATTACAAATAAAGCATTAAAGAACAAGAAAAAACTTTATGTACGAGTAAGAGCAGTTGGTGCAAAAAAATGGTCAAAGCCTAAAAAGGTTAAATTAAAGAAGTTAAAATAATAAATATACAGATATAAAAAAGAAAAGTGATACTATCTGAAAAAGATAGTAGAATAAGAGGTATGCTATTATGATGAATAAAATATTAAAAAAGACAATGATATATTTAACAGTGGCAACATTAGTTATTGGTACAGGAACAACTACATATGGAGCAACACAGACAGGCTATGATTTTGATGGTGATATAACCGAAAATCCATGGGCTGACTTGTTTAAGAAGGATACTAAAGATCCTGGAAACTTAGATATAGATGACCAAAATAATAACAACAAGAACAACAATACAGACAAAATCACAGTATCCACAGTAAAGAAAGCTTTAAAGACATCAGTTGTCTTGGCAACAAAAAAATCAAAAAAAGCTAAAAAGGCAACTGTTAAAGTAAAGCAAGTTACAAAGTTAAAAAATGTTAAATATCAGGTAAGATATGGTACAAGCAAAAAACTTAAAAAGTATAAAACAAAAACATTTAAGAGAAATAAATTTACTTTAACAAAGTTAAAAGCAAATAAAAAATACTATGTAAAGGTTCGAGCATATGTTGTAACTAAAAATAAAAAGAAAGTTTATGGCACATGGTCAAAGACAAAACCAATTAAAGTAAAGAAAAAGTAAGATTTACAGTTGAAAATAAAAGATAGTTGATTATTTTTTTATTATGTGATATAATAATATGTAGGCTTAGTAAACGGAAAGAGAGAGGTTAGTTAGATGAAAAATTATGAGACACCCAAATTTGATGTAATAAAATATAATATGGACGAGAAGGTTATGGATGGATATGCAGATGGCGATGTAGGTAAAAATCCATGGGCAGATTTGTTTACTGATGTGGCATCAGGAAATGACCAATAAAAAATATGTGCTTTCAAAAGACTTAAGTTGGACAAACTTAAGTCTTTTTTGCGTTTAAAAAATAACAATTTAACATAAACATAAAAAACAATAAAAATGTTTTTATTCCATAATAGAACTATTGGGTAATTTGTTGAAAATATCAAATATATATAGTGTGTTTAACAGGAAAAACAGAAAAGAATTTATTAAAAATGACAAAAATCAATTAAAACTTTTTTATAATTGAGACGTCATATTAAACAATTTATAATATAAAATATAATATTATAAATTGGAGGATAACTATGAGGAAAATGATAAAAAAGGCAATATCATTATTTCTTGTTGCAGCAATGGTAGTAACACTTTGCCCTAGTGTACAGCCAATGAATGTCCAGGCAGCTTCAGAAGATGGTGATGCGTACAATTTATCTTACGGCAGACCTGTTTATGCAAGTTCCCAGGCAGGTGACGGAAGTGCAGCAGAATATGCTGTTGATAATAACAACACAACAAGGTGGCAGGCAAAACAGTCTGACCAAAATGAATGGATATATGTAGATATTGGAAAAGAGGCTGATATTGACCATATTTATTTACATTGGGAAGCAGCCTATGCAAAAAAAATATCAGATTCAGGTATCAAATGACGAAGATAATTGGACTACAATATATACAAAAGGTCAGGCAAAGGGTGCATATGTTAATATGGCATTGTCATATCAGGTGACAAAATTTGCTGATGGATATGGTGAAATTAGTGTAAACTGGACTTCTGTAGGAGAAGGAAATACAAAATACCAGGTATACGACAGAGATCAGATTGCAAAAGCACCGGACAATTATTCATTTACAAATCATGGTGGAACTCAGGGTAATATAAAACTTTCAGAAGGAAAGCATACATTAAAAGTAATTGCTCTCGATAAAACCACAAATGAATAATTGGGCAGTGGAACATGTGAAGTAGATGTAAAAGAAGGTGGAAAGGGTAACAATGGTATTGAAGTTGATACAACTGCCAACTTAAAGCAGACTATTTTAAAAGAAAATATGAGCACAACAAAGGAGGCAGATGAAACATCTGAAACAACAAACAATGAAACAACTATTATAGTTGATTATGTCAAACCAACAACTACAAAGAAAGTGGTTGTTAAAAAGACCGTTGTTAAAAAAGCAATAAAGAAAAAGAAGGCTAAAAAAGTCAGATTAACATTAAAGAAGATAAAAGGTAATGTTTCATATCAGGTTAAAATTTCTATAAACAAGAAGTTTAAAAACGGTAAAAAACGTACTATTACAAAAACATTTAAAAAGGCTAAATTTAACATGGCAATTAAGAAGTTAAAGAAGTCAAAAAAATATTATGTTAAGGCAAGAGTAGTTCAGGTAATAGGTAAAAAGAAATATTATAGTGGTTGGACTAAACCTAAGAAAATCAGAATGAAAAAGTAATCTTATCTAAAAATAACAAACTATTTTAGGAAAGAAGAGAAAATAGATCTTTATGCAATTAAAAGTATAAAGGTATATTTTTTTTAGAAAGGTGTCAAAATTTTTTAAAATGATTGTTTGAGAAGTTACCATATGATACTATATATTAGATTGAAAGGGTTCATATTTTATAGATAAGAGAGGACAGTTATTATGAGTAAAAAAATTGTTTCAATTCTTACAGCCATAGCATTGGTAGTAAGTTGTATGAATTTTGTACCAAGTACAGTAGAAGCTGCAGTAAACTCAAGTAGTGGAAGCAGTTCATGGTCATTGGTATGGAATGATGAATTTAATCAGACAGTAGGAGGAGCACCGGACACATCAACCTGGTCTTATGATATGGGACATGGTGCCAGTGGCTGGGGAAACAACGAACTTCAAAGATATACAAATAGTACGAATAATGTACGTATTGCAGATATGTCTTCAGATTCAGGCTCTACTGATGGAAGAGCACTTGCCATTACTGCTAAAAGAGAGAATGGCGAAATTACATCAGGTAGAATAAAAACATTAAACAAACAGTATATGAAGTACGGAAGAATTGAGGCAAGAATTCGACTGGATGACGGTATGCGTTCAGGCGTATGGCCTGCATTCTGGATGATGGGTAATGACATAGAAAGTGGTGCATCATGGCCATATTGTGGTGAGATAGATATTATGGAGCACAGAAATGCAGAAAATCATGTTATCAGTACACTTCACTGGAATACCGGTACAGGTACAGGTGCAAACTATGCTCATGTATATGCAGGTAGTGAAACAACAAATCAGTTTGGGAACATTGATAGTATCAACAATTGGCACAATTATGCAGTAGAATGGTATGAAGATGTTATGAAGTTTTATCTGGATGGTGTATGCTTTGAGACTCTTAACATAAACAGTTCAGAAATGGAAGAATTCCAGAAGGAGCATTTCATATTGTTAAATCTTGCAATAGGTAGTAAAAATTCTCCATTTACATTGGGACAGACTGTAAGTGATGATTTTCAATCAGCTACAATGTATGTTGATTATGTAAGAGTATATCAGGGAAATGACTCAGCATTTTCTATTGCAAAGTCAGGAACATCAGAGACAAAACCAACACAAACTACAACAGGAGACGGATTCACAACATGTTCAGGTGAAAAGACCAGTCTTGGTGGTTGGGGATATTATGTGTTAAGTGGAAATGCAGGAAAGTATCAGAATGGTACAAATCTGGATGATGAGTTTGTTTTAAAACTTACTTCAAACAACAAATCAGCCTGGGGTGTTCAGGCGTTTACAAAAAATATATCAGTAACAAGTGGACATAAGTACAATGTTAGTGTTGATGTAAATTCATCAGCTGCAACAGGTGACGTATTGATGAAAGATGAAGTCGGTGGCACTGAGTTTACAAACCAGGCATTGTCAGCAGGAAATAACACATTAACAGGTAGCTTTACAGCAGACTCCGATACAATGCAGTTTATGTTCAACCTTGCAAATGTAGACGCAGGAACAACACTTAAATTTAGCAATGTAAAAGTAACAGATGTAACAGGCAGTGGTGAAGTAGAAGTAACAACAACTGCCAGTGGCGATTCTTCATGGGAAGTGATAGGTGGTGGAGATGCTAACACATGGTACTATGATAAAAACAGTATGAGCGGAATCTCAGGTGTAGTTAATATTCAGCAACCTGGATTTGCAAAAGAAATGGGTATATATATTAATGTACCTGCAGGAATTTCAAGCGTCTCTGTAAATGGAAATACAGAAGGCGTTGCGGCAATTCAGGGTGCAGGAGTAGTAGTATATTTATCAGCTCTGACAAAACAGAAAAATACAGTTACAATCAATTATGCAGGTGGAACAGGCACAGTCATCATTAAAAATACAAATGGAACAAGTGATGATACAACAACAGAGGCACCTACAACTACAACAGAGGCACCTACAACTACAACACAGGCACCTACAACTACAACACAGGCACCTACAACTACAACACAGGCACCTACACAGCAGGGTGTTACAACAAGTGAAGATATACAGGTTCTCGGATACCAGATTAGTACAACTTATGAAGGTATCAGAACAGCAGCAATGGTTGAACCAACAATTAACAGTCAGGCTGTTAAATCATGGGGATTTGTATACGGACTTGAAAACTACAATGATACAAATACAAATATTACAGATACAGATATGGTAGTAGGATCAACAAACAAGTTTATCAATTCATATCAGTCAACATCAGCAGGAACTATAGGAGTTAAGCTTGGTGATTCAGATACTGCAACATATTATGCACGTACAATGTCATTTGGTAAGAAATCAGTATCAGCATTTAATGCAAAATATAAAGTAAGAGCATATGCTGTGCTTGCAGATGGAAGTTATGTGTATAGTGCTGTTACCTCATACTCAATTTCAGAAGTTGCAGATTACTTATACAAAAATGTATTGATGAATACAGTAGAGGCACATACATATTTATATGAAAATATTTTATCAAAGGTATATAACGGATATACTCAGGTAGATTTCCAGTGGAACAATACAATTATCAAACCTGACCAGGTTACTGAATAGGAGTAAAATCATCAAACCTGACCGGGTTGAAGCATAGAAACAATAAAAAATAAGCATATTGCAAAGGGAGAATAATATGTGGAAGAAAATTATATCAGCGTTGATGACTATAGCATTGGTGTTTTCACTGATTAATTATATGCCATCAGTAACAAAGGCAGACCAAAGTGGTGCGGCAAATTATGATTGGTCATCAGTTACCTATTTAGATAATTCAGCTGCCGGCGATTATACAAACAAATACAAAATGGTTGTGGCAGAAGGAAGCGCAAATATTGTAAATATACAGTTGCCACCATTTGCTACAGCACCAGGCGTTTATGTATCATTTGCAGATGCAAATTTTGGAGAAATCACTGTAAATGGTACAGCCACAAATGATTATGACCAGCAGGGAGCAGGATTTATATTACATATGACAATGTTTCCTTCAGGAACAAGCAGTGTAGTAGTAAAAGATGGTAGTGGTGCAGTTAAGGCAGAACTTTATGTAAAGAATGAATCAGGTTCAACAGAGGAAACTACAACAGCAACTACAGAAGAAACTACAACTACACCGGGAGAAGAGTTGTCACAGCTTGCAGCACCAACAAAGGTTGCAGTTTATAACTTTTATGCACAGCAAAAAGGATACAGAGTAGACTTTACACCGGTTGAAGGTGCAGTATCCTACAACGTATTCTTAGATGGAACAAATATTGGCAATGTTACTAAAAGCGGTCAATATTTTAGTGCAGACTTGTTTACATCAAAGGCAGATGGAAATCTGCATAAGGTTACAATTAGGACAGTTGATTCAGAAGGAAAGATGTCAGCTTATTCAGAAGCTGCAAGTGTAAGAGTTTTAACCGAAACAAACAGCACAAGCGATCCAAGTGATATAGCAAGAATTTATGTAGTCACAAACAAAGGCGAAAAAGGTGGTGCGTCACTTACAAAGCCTGATAAAACATCAGCATCACTTACAATTATTGGAGCAGATGGAAAAATAAATACAGCAAGTGATGGTGGTACAATAAAAAAACGTGGAAACTCCACTTCATTGGCAGACAAGCCGGCATATAATATTTCATTTAATTCGAAAAAAGAAATAATGCCTGGAAAAGCAAAAGGTAAAAAGTGGTGTCTTTTGGCTAATGCTTATGAAAAGACATTAATTAGAAACAAACTGGCAATGGATTTTGGACAGATAGTAGGTGGTATTGCCACACCAAAAGAAGAGTATGCGGATTTGTACATAGATGGTGTATACAAAGGAAACTTTGTAATAAGCGAACCGGCAGAAAATGGAAGGTCAGGTTGTTCTTATGATGATGGCAACACATCAAATGAAATTTTGTTTGAACTTGAATCTGATAGAACAGAAGATGGTTGCCTATATTATAAAACATCAAAGACAGGGTCAAGATTTGTAACAGAGGATACAACAGATACAGCATCTTCAAGATATACAAGCTGGGTATCAACTCTTGAAAAGTTTGACAGTGCAGTGGTAAATACATCATCAGATGAGGTGTTTAACTACATGGATGTTGATTCATTTGTAAGTATGTATATTATAAATGAACTGTTCCAGACAGTAGACTTTGGATATTCTTCAGTTAAGTTTTATATTACATATGATGAGACTGGAGCACCAACTATACATGCAGGTCCATTGTGGGATTTTGACTTGTCATCAGGTAACTCATCATTTGCAGAAAACAGAACTTACGATACTATGAGAGGTCAGAATGTAAACTATTGGTTCAAGTATTTAATGCAAAACAGCACATTTAAAAACAAAGTGTTGACTAAATATAAACAGTTACAGCCAAGGATTCAGAATCTTTACAAAGATAACAAATATGGTTTCAGCAAGATTACACAGCTTACAAATTATATCGAAAAGTCAAGAATAAGAAACTATACACCTGCAGCAAATGGTGGGGCAGGCTGGAGCGAATCTACAGCAGATGGTGCAGAATACAGTGTTTACCCATACAGTTACAGCACAGTGGCACCATATAGCACATATACATATGCACAGCATATAGAGTATTTGACAAACTGGCTTAAGAACAGAAACCAATGGCTTTGTACACAGTGGGGCATTGACTACTCAAAATATGACAGCGAGTATACAGGTACATTGATTAGTTCTGATTTGGGCATTACAGGATATCAGATTAGCACATCATTTAATGGTGTAAAAGATGCTGTTGGATTTAGAGCAATATATCAGGCTGAACCTAAAGTAGAAGGACAGAGTACTGATGAAGTAGGTATCATATATGGCCTGGTTCATGGAGACAATGCAATAACTAAAGATGATATGGTTTATGGTTCAGATAACAGTTATGTTGCTTCATATGCAGCAACAGATGCAGGAAAGTTTGACACAGTTATGGGCGATTCAAAAACTGCAACCTATTATGCAAGAACTATGGAATATGGCGATGACTTATCATCAGATGCTTTCAACTCAAAATATTATGTAAGAGTTTATGCAAAATTAAGCGACGGAACTATTGCATATAGTGATATAAAATCTTATACAGTATTTGATGTGGCAAAGAAAGTATATACAAGCAATCTCTGCAATACAAAGAGCGGTTATGATTGTATTTATAATAAGATATTAAAGAAGGTTGACAGCAGTTTTGCCGAGGGCGATTTTAACTGGAACAACACAATTGCCAAACCAACAAAATAAACAATTTATATACAAAAAGTAGAAATCTTTTATTGGGATTTCTACTTTTTTATTGTCTGGTTTAAAGTACGAAAAAAGCTGTTTTGATGCTTGTGTTCCATAAACATCAAAACAGCTTTTTCGCTTTAATGCTATGAAAAAAAATAATTTCTTATAATGAAAAACAGAAAAGGTTCGGATAAAATATGTGGAGGGAGGCGTAATGAGAAAATTTAAAAATCAAATATTTTCGCTGGTACTGTCGGGAGTGCTGGAAATTACTACAGTTGGATTTATTAACCAACCTGCAGTAAACAACACTGTAAAAGCAGATGAAATAAAGGAAACTGTTTCCATTCTGTCAGGTCTAAAGGTGGTTGATTATAGTGCTTATACAGGAAGATATATGTTGTATTTTAATGAGGCAGAACAGTTAGAAGGGTATAACATATATGTAGACGGCAAGGATGTTCCTATTAAAACAGTTAAAAAAACAGGAGAGTATATTAGTGCAAAAGAATTAAGCAAATTTGGGTCAGGTACTCATACCATGTATGTATCAAATACAGATAAGACAGGCAGTGAATCACCTATGATTAGCACCAAGTTTGAAATTTCAGGTCAGTCAGGAAATAACACTGAAATTCCACAGATATACATTGATACAAATAAGAGTATATCCAATGAATACCATGAAAAAGCCGATGTAACAGTATCTGTTTTTTGATAAGGACGGTGGGAGTTATAAATCGCTTACAGATAGTGGGTGCAATATCAAAATCAGAGGTAACACTACAGCAGGTGCACCTAAAAAGCCTTGGAATATCAAATTAAGCAGTAGATTATAACTGGTCGAATGCTATGGTTAAATAAAAGCTAAAGTCGTATAATAATAAATAATAATATAAAGATCCGATTAGACACTCTCTTCTTCTAAGAGTGGCAAATGCCATCCTGATTAAGAGAAAAACTAGTCGGATTTTTGTTATGGATAACATGACAAAAAACAAAAAGACGTTTTTTTTTGATTGACACAAAAAATGCCATAGTGGTATCTTTAGGGGGTAGGTATAACTATGCTTATTTTTTGTACCCATTTTTGAAAAAATAGTAATAAAGAAAGCTATATTTTTAAGTGAAAAACAATAAAAAACAATAAAAAACGAGACAGATAAGATTTGGAAAATATTACTTTTATGTTACAGAAAATAAAGCAAAAGAAACATACGTATTGACTTTATATAATTACCTAAAAAAATAAGGAAGGAAGTAAAGCAATGGAGGGTAAAATGAGAAAGGTAGTTTCACTGTTGTTGGTGCTTGCAATGGTATTTACCAGTGTAAATATTACACCAAGTACAACAGTTGAAGCAGCAGAAGGTTGGAAATCAATCACCGGGCTTAAATATCAGTCTACCAATACCAATATGACTATTCATTACAAAGTCGCAAAAGGAGAGGAGAGTCAGGATATAAGTGCCTATGGAGATTACTTTGTTCATGTTTATCCAAAGAATTTTGTTGCAACAGGTGCAAAAATTTATTTGGATGAAGGGATGACTACAGAAGGTACTAGTGAGTATACCAAGTGGAAAGAACCATTAGCAGGTATGACTAATTTGGGCTTAGGGTTGAGAGAAACAAATTTAAAAGAAAATACATATTATTCT